>Ga0233430_1000205_pt1 | contig 125623 bp, 131 predicted proteins | sample SI_118_April2016_2_FD_179883 | JGI IMG/M metagenome (GOLD analysis project Ga0233430, IMG submission 179883) | Seawater microbial communities from Saanich Inlet, British Columbia, Canada - SI_118_April2016_150_MG | ecosystem: Environmental > Aquatic > Marine > Inlet | place: Canada: British... | reverse complement strand
ACTAAACTAAGATATATATATGTTACGATTTAATCTTATAACATTCCCCTTTCAAAGGACATTTAGTACATTTATTTCTATTTTTAACAAAGTTAGGTAATTTTCCCTTTAGACACTTATCTATACTATCCAGAATAGTGGATAAATAATCTTCAACAAATTCATTATTCTTAATTAATCTTTTTTCCCCAGAGCCCAAATAATTAACAAATCCATGTTTAACTTTTTTTCCGAAATTTCCTTCAGCAAGAACCATATAACTTTCTACCTGGAGTCTATCGCCAGGCCAAACTCCCTCATTTGGGCCTTTACTATTTTTCAACTCAACTGGAACGATATGTTCTGGATAAATTTCAATCCTATCCACGACTCCCTTTAACATATTATTTTCCAATCTAACCTCGCTAAGATGTTTAGGAAATAATTCCTTCCATAGTTCATCAGAATAAATTTTTCTCCTAATCATAAAGTTGAAAAGGTTATCAGCTCTAAAGTTAACTTCTTTAAGTATAAACGGCCAAATTTCATGAAAAAAGTTAGCAACACTATAATTAATTTTTGATAAACTCTCTTCTCCTTCTTCAATAACTGCATTGGCAATTTCATAATACTTTCTTCTAAAAATCATCTGGATTTCATCTAATTTTTTAAAACTCTTTATGGACTTAACTACCTCTTCATCAACAGCATTAATTTTATCAAATATTCTATACTTCAAATCTAATTTAAGAGGATATTTTTCATCAGAAGATCCAATCTCCATAGCTTGTTCTAAATAAAGCTTCCTTTTACAATACAAATATGTAGAGATCCAATTAATGGGCATAGGCCTCATACTAATAAGGGGAGTGGTTAAAAACTTATAAATTATTCCAAAACATAAATTTCTCTCTCAATAATACTTTTTTTCTCTTTATATTTAATTGGAAGTTTAACGTCACCAATTTTTGCCATTTTAAATCCAGCTTTTTTCAAAAAAGAATTTACATTTAATTCATATTTTTGTCTATTTGATGCTTTAAGGATTGGCATAACTATAGCCACCTTGCCATTTTTCTTCAATATCTTTTTCAAATTAATAAAGAAAGGTTCATACAATTTATTTAATTCTTTAACAACTTTAACAACTTCTTCTTTTTTAGGGTAACTTTTGAAATACGGGCCCAAATAAGGCTCACTAGCAACACAATCAATTGAATTTTCTTTAAAGTATTTATTAACCTTTGAAGAGTCCCCTAAAACAATATTAAATTTTTTCTTAGAAATAAAATTTAAATTCTCCACCGCTTTTTTTCTAATGCTTCCATCAATTTCAACACCGTTACAATTCATTCCTTGTAAAAGTCCTTCCTCAAGCAAAATCCCCATGCCACAAAAAGGATCCAATAGTTTTTTTCCGTTTTTTCCACAAGCCAGATTAATTAAAATTTTGGCCAGCCTAATTGACATATTTCTTTTAAAATCATTGTGAGGCCTTTCATTATCTCTCTTCTTATATTTCTTAGGATTAGACACTAAAAAAGTTCTTCCAATATATTTATCACAAACAACAAACTCCAAAACATCTTTCAACTCTCTTGGTGTAAAATGTGTTTCCCTGGGTCTTTTCCTAGTTGCTTTTATTTTTTGAAATTTAAACCATTTAGCTAAATAATCTTCAAACTTTTCAAAAATCCTATCATTTTCATAAACACTAATAGCATAATTAACTTTATTTTTAGTTCCTAAATAAAAATCAATATCTTTAATTTCATTCTCAAGAATAACTTCAGCTATCTTAATTGTACCTCCAAGTTTAGAGATATCAACATTAAACTTTTCAATAGAAAAAACAGCAATATTTTTTTTATAATAATTTAGTTCATGCTTAATATCAAAATTACTAAAATAACTAATCAATTCAGCATAAGATAGTTCCGGATCTCTTCCAAGAACAAATATATATTTTTTCATAAATCTAACGTTTAAAATGCCTTCATTAATGTTTCCATTACTCCAATAAAACCGGTCAATCTACTAACCTGGTTTATATTTAGAGCTTCTATGTCTGGTTTTCTAGTCTGTTCATCTTCATAGGTCATTTCTGGTATGTCTGAAAAATATTTTCTTACGCGGATATCATCAATATAAACATCTCTAAGCCCATCTTCCTTTGTATTCGCTACAATATAAGAAGCACTAACAGAAGGATTAATTAATTCCAAATCATTTATTTCATAGTCATCAACATACAAGTCATAAGAAGTTTCAGAATTTTGAAAAATTCCAATATCGACCCATTCATATAAAGGATATGTTGCTCCTGTTTCTTCCCATCCGCCAGAAGTTTTAACAACTATCTCTCTTTCGCTACCGTCCATACTAAATTTTAGTATTGCTCCATCTTCCATGTTCCAGTCTAAAGTAGAAAATGTAGCCTCACTGGGATCAATAAAGTAGGTAGAAAAATCTATTCTAGTGGTTCCAGGAAACAATTTTAATCTATCAGAAACATGCCCGCCATCCAAGTAAGATACTAACCAACTAAACATTCCAGAATTAGAATTACCAGAAATAATTTCTTCTTGAAAAGTTTCAAAAAGCCTATTAGAATCTTTAGTACTACTACAAACACTTTTTTGATTACTTGTAGCATATTCTATGACTGCACCACTTTTTGAACCAGCAACGTGACAAGCATCATTACATCCAAAGTAATACATACCTATTTTTTCTGATCCCAAATCATCTTTTATTATTACAGGATCCTCTAATCTTCTATCATTGTATTCCTCAGAGCCAGATAAAATAGGATTCATTTCATACCTTTCCCAGTTTATCAAATCAGTACTATATGCAAATGCCAAAAATAGTTGCCATTGTGAATTGGCCGCATTATACCCCATTAAATATTTCCCTGGAGAGATTTCAACTAATTTAGGATTGGCAGTATGAGTATCTTCCCAAGTTTCATTAACTGGCAATAAAACAGAGTATCCTTCATTCATAGGGGACCATTCAAACCCATCTTCAGATTCAGCCAAATAAATGGCATACTGGTAAGGCTGTTGGATTATTGGATCTATCCCTTCTAAACCCATAACAAACCTACCATCAGAAAGTTTAATCATATAAGGAATACTAATAGATATCAGAGTATTATCAAGGGGACCATAAAAATCATCTTCAGTAAGAACTGGATTTTCAGCATATTTTTCCCAATTTATCCCATCATGGGAAGTAGCAATACCCATACCATAATAATTATGCATATTTTTTCCAACATAGGTCATAATATAATTTCCATCATTCAATTTTATAACATTTCCAGTGGCAACAGTCTTACTATCCCACTCTCCATAAGCTCCATGATCTAAAACTAATTCACTCTCTCTTCTCCAATCCGTTCTACTAAGTCCATTAGATTCTATTCTAAATATTCTTGCTTCTGGTGCCTCATAGCTAAATGCCATATAATATCCAATATAACGTCCATTTTCAATAACCATATAACCATTTTCATCAATCATTGGAGCAAATCCCCTTATACTTTTATCATCCAATCCCTGCTGAGATGGCTCAATAATTGGATTATTTTCATAAGTTTCCCAGATTGCCAATGAAGGAGAATTAAAAATTTTTGGGCACCTGTTATTTCCTTCTAAATCATCAAAATAAATAAAGGTTTTATCTCCATCACTATTTGAATGGGCATTTTCTTTTCCATAATACATATAAATTCTATTATCGGTTTGTTCAACTAACCTATCGACCTCTACCCAAATTATAGATTCTCCCGATATGTCACATTCTTCAATCCAATAATCCAAAATTTCTCCGCCCCGGTTTATAAATCTTAAATCTGAACAATCTTCATTTATTTTTCCAGTTTGGTATTCATTTTGAAAATTCTTAACTATTTTAATTTGATAATTAGTTTCATCAAACGAAGAATCTATTACAACAGGAACTCGATATTTCCAATTATCTAGCCAAGCATTAACAGGACTTACAAAAAAAATTAAAATAACAACTAAAACAAAAATTTTAAAAATAAATTTTATCATAAAAATGGAAGGTTTGATTTTATTTATAAACATTTCCCTATCGTTTTTTTCTTTTTCTAAAATAAATAAACCACCCAATATTAATAATTATTAAAACAATTATAACTATCTTACTTGTATCCATTCCGGGGCCATTAGCTACAACTGCTCCAGTTCCAAAAAAATCAAATTTAATAGAGTTTAAACTAATAACAGTTTTGACAATCTTTTCTATTTTTTTTCCTTCATAATTCAGGATTATCTTAAAATTATATTCTCCTTCCTCAACTCCGGCGGAATCCCAAAAAGCAGTTAACTCCATTACAGACAAGGGAGGGATATTTTCAGAGGCGCTTTTAAATCTATCAATTTCTTCACTTAAATCAAGAATTATTAATTCAACAAAGGCATCATTTATTTCTTCAGACCAGCGATTATCAACCAAAATATTAAATTTAGCAATTTCACCAAGTCTAAAATTTTTGACAGTTATATCTATAACTTCTAAATTTTTCTCTCCAACTTCAAATATTAATTCAGCATAGCTTACTTTCCCATCATAGGTCAAGGTAAGTTCAGCATAATATCTACCAAGTTCTATTGGACCATTCCAAGTAGCTTGAAATTCTTTCTTATCTTGAGAACCTATAGAATCTAATTTGGTATTTATTGTAAATACTTTATCATCAGTCAAACTTTGTATATTTATTATTCCCTTAGCATTAACTATTTTCTGATTTCCAAAATTACTAGCTATAATTCTAAAATCAATTTGATCGGTTCTTCCAGTTTCTATGATACTCAAATCTGAAACAACATACTTTCCAGGATAAGGAACTTTTATTTTAAATTGGTGTACAACTGAAACAGTTGCACCAACCAAAGTATCTAATGTATCATAATCCTTTGGGATTTCCCTTACAACTATCTTTATATCATGGTCCCCAGGAATATCAAATTTATCTGGCAAGCTATAAGAATATCTAATAGTTTTTGATTCCTCTCCTTCTGAAAATTCTAATTTATAATTTTTGAGATTGACTAAATTGGCATCTTTTCCCTCCAAATATATAACAACTTTCATCTCTTTATTTTCAGTATTGACTATTTTCAATTCTATTTCGTCTTCTAATCCCGGTTCAAAATCAACAATTTTTCTTGCTGGAGAAATTCCCAAGGCATTCACTTCACTGATAAAAATAAGAATAATTAAGAAAAACATACCGATTCCCATTTTTTTTATTAATTTCATTCTGTTAAACTACTTTCAAATAATACATATGAAGTTTTATTTCCTGGGGGTTCATCAAATGGAAGTTCCACAAGCATCTCACATTGTGCAGTATCATTAGTGTCTTGATATTTCAATGAATCTATAGCAATAACTTGAGCAGTAGCCATATTTGTCCAAGTAATAAAAGAGGTCAACCAATCAAATGCCGTTTCTTCACTACTATTATCAATTCTAAACTGATAATAAGAAGTGTCCATTGCAACCGCATCAAACAATGAAGTAGCATTAATACTTATATTAATTAAGGCATTTCCATCATTTTGAATCACAATCGGAGTAGGACTTTCATCTGTTGTATTATCACTATCTCCCGTATATAACCTGCCAAAATTCGGAGATTCATTAATCAAACTAACTGCTAAAAATGATTGAACTGTAAAATTATATGGATCACTCCAAACTCCCAAGTCATATGAATCATTTCCACGAACCCTCCACCAATAAGTTATATCTAAGTTTAAATCATTAAGTATAGTATACTCATTGGTTGCAGTAGAAACGTTTATTATAACGGGTTCTGCAAACTCATCATCATCATCTAATTCTAACATATAGGTTACACTATCTCCATCTGCATCATTAGAAATACTCCAATTTGAAGTTTCTGTCCTATCTATTGTTATATTTAGATTTGCTGGACTATCCAAAATAACCTTCTCTGGAGGTTTATTCAAAATAAGTAAGGGATTTGATATAGTCGTTGGTCCATCATCATCTAAATCATTTGGAGTTATAGCAACAGACCAGTTATTTATTTTCACCGTATCGTTAGACAAAATTCTCATAGGGGCATGATTAGCTAACCCTGCTTGATAATTAGATAAAATTTGTTCAGTTGAAAGAGATTCATTATATATCCTCAATTCATCAAGAGTTCCATTAAATGATCTTGCAGCATACTGCATATCTTGCCCAACCCATACATCAATACTTGAGTCTCTTATGTTTCCAGTATATTTTTCGCCTTCAAATCTCACTCCATCCACATATATAGAAACGTTTTGTCTATCATAGACTCCAACAACATGGTGCCATTCATTCAAAGAAACCCCGCCAGTAGTATTTGCAGAGTAAGGTTGATCTGCTGCAGCAGAACCCAAGATTCTAAATTGTATGTCTCCATTTGTCCAAGCTCTAAGTAAAAAAGAATTTCTATGGCCAACTGATGCTTCTGTACCTCCTGCGCCCTTTACAACAATCCCTTGATAATCATTATCCCAAGATTTATTTATCCAAATTTCAACAGTTATTTCTTTAGTAATATTCAAACTATCAGAGTGGCTAAAATTAATATAGGGTTTTGAATTCTCGGCTGGCCTAAAGAGATATGCCCCCCCCTTTATTCCTTCATTTACCCATGAAGGATAAACTAATTCTTCAGGTAAAGCTTCCCACTGTCTAAGTGTACCATTATTTCCAAAAGTAGAATAATCTTTTATTGCTCCAAAAGCAAGAGAGGATATATTTGAATCAAAAGGAGAGTTCAAAACGGCAGTAGAATTCCCATTCAATCTCCAATCAGTTATATTATAAATTCCATCTGCATCCTTATCAGTTCCAGTATCAAAATAAACAGTCAAGTTTTCATCAGTATAATTAGTATTACTACTTGAAGTTGTATTTAACAAAATATTAGTATATGCTGGAGGAGGAATATTCAAAATAGTTATATTACTAGAATTGCCCCATCCACCAAAAACTGCACCATCATTCAACCTAATACTACAATTCCAAACGTCCCACTTCGTTGTATTTGAACTATTCAAAGTCGCATTAAATAAAGTACCACTTGCATAAGAATCATTGTAGTCCTGGCTTAACCACAAAACAGAATTATTATACCATTTTACACTTACATTTAATTTATTTGACTCAGGATCTGTTATTATAGCAGAACAATTTAAATTTTGAGTTGTGTAATTTGTATCTCCTCCAATTGCTGTAATATTAACAATCGGGGTATTTGGAGCCGAATTGCCAGTAATAGTCGTAAAATTATATGTCCCAGTTTCATTACAATTCTCATCATAATCACACATAGTTATATTATAGTGATATATTGTTCCCTCAGATAATTCAGATAAATTAATAGAGTGAGATAATCCTAAACTTGCATTTCCATATGTTGTCCCTAATGAAACAGTATTCCCATAATTAATGGATGCATTTGCAGATTCTTGACTAGTCCAATTTATCACTACAGTTGTATATGAAGAAATATTTGTTCTATTTAACACCCAAGGAATTTCCTCTTCTGCTGAGAAAATTGAATCAGTTTCCAATGTAAAATTCTTTTGAAATTCTGTAAAATTATATCTGTTTGAAATGGTGTCTTCCCAAGCGATATTTTGATTTGAATTGTTTAGGATTATTATATTATCCCATGAAGAGAAATTAGTATTAGAAAAATTAGTTCCATTCTCTGTAAATACATAAAGGTAACTGTGGTTATGTATGTAAAATCTATTATTATATACTTGGAAGTTAGTTACATTTCTTGGATTAGAATATTTTGCATTTTTTGCCACTATTGCAATAGGGCTATCCACTCCATTATAGTTTGGACAAAGAAATGTATTATTATAAACAGAAACATTATGTCCGGCTCTTGTTACAAACCCTTCAAAGTTCGTTTGATTCTCCATAGTGTTATTGTATGCTCTGTAAAGTGTTTCATGTTTTGAAAGGATTCCATATCCGCCCCCAATCACCGTATTATATCTTACCGTTGTGTTAAATGTTTTACTTGTAAATAGTGGATGTCTATTTGTTGGTACCTGGGCCATTCTTATTGTATTGTTTTCTATTAATGTATCATTCATCTCTCCTTCGAAGTTTGGGACTGTGTCCTCTCCAACATAAATAGAATATCCTCCAGGAATAGATAAAGCAGAAGTATTATGATCTATTAAATTATTTCTTATTGTCATATTTTTATTTAGTCCATTTCCATTTCCCCTTATACCAATTCCAACTCCATCATTAATATAAAAAGAATTATTTTCAAATAAACTGTTAGATACATTCAAAACACTAATTGCATAGCCATTACTTACTCCGCTACTTAAATTTAAGAATATCGAAGCATTCCCCCATTTATTTCCTATAATTTTTAATCCATTGTTATTGTTTGCTGAGGTGTAAATTGAAACCCACGCTAAAGAGAAATTCCCATACCAAAAAGTATTATTTTGAATCAATAAGTTTTGTGAATTATTAAACTTTATTGCATAATTATGTAAATAGTTATTAGGATTTCCAAATTGATTATCTTTAATTTGCCAATTAGCCCCAATGTTGTGTATCTCTATACAAGCCTGACTTGAGTTTTCAAAATAATTTCCTTGTATTAATGTATTATTTGGTGAAGGGCCAAAATATTTTATGTTTGTGCTCGATAATTTGTATGTAAAGTTGTTATTTTTTATTGTAACATTTGAAGAATCAAGCCCTAAGATTCCAGTTACTGTATTGTTGAAAATATTGCCTTCGATATGCCAATTATGTCTAGGTCCTGAAGAACCCCCATAATCATACATAGCAATCCCATACGAAGTTGAATTAACAAATGTATTATTATAAAGTCTTATGGTTCCTGTTCCTTGATCTGCCCAAAGTCCACTTTCCGTATTATTTCCATCTATCACAAATCCTTTGAATGTTACATTATTTGCTCCAGTATTGAATCTAACTACAATTGAGGCATCACTTTTATTGGCCTGTATAATCGCCTGCGATTTGTTAAAAGATACAAATGTTCTATTTTGCACATTCTTATCTACAATCAATAATTCGCTACTAACATAAGATTGTTCTCTATACAATCCATCGCCAACATAGATTATCGCATTTGCCCCGGCTGTATTTTCCGCATAGTTTATCGTATTCCATGCATCTTTCCAAGAAGTTCCTGCATTTGTATCACTTCCTTGTTTAGACACATAATAAGTATTATTAAATTCCTTAAGAGTAAACTCACTAGAATTTCCCCATTCGCTTCCAGCAAGAGTATCATTTAGTCTCATAGCACAATGCCAACTATCTCCTTCGGAAGTATTTCCAGAATCCAATGAGCCATTAAATAATGTTCCACTAGGAAAACTATTAGTAAAATTTTCTTCTGACATATAATCGTTACTTCTATACCATCTTACTGTAACATTCATTTTTTCTAAATTTGGACCAGTTATAGTGGCAGAACAATTCAAATCTACATCTAAAGAATTTGTACCATCAGTTGAATTCAATAATGGAATAGGAGTTATTGGATTATTACTTGGAACCTCCAAAACAACTAAACCATTAGATAATGTAGTTGTTCCATAATCATCCAAATCACTTGGTGTTAAAGCTACCGTCCAATTATCCACTATATTAGTCTCATTAGACACAAGAATCTGAACAGACCTATTATTAAATCCCTCAGAATAAATATTATATATTTGTTCGGGTGAAAGACTCCTATTAAATATTTTAAACTCATCAATACTCCCATTGTGGGCTTTTCCACCACTATCTCCCAAACCAATTCTCCAAGAAGAATCCGTCGCATCCCCAATATCATATTCCAAATTACTGCCCTCCTGAGTACCATTAACATACAATTGCGCATAGTTATCACTTGCATTATTATGATAAACAAAAGCAACATGCCACCAAGAAGTTGTATCTAACACAGTAGTTCCATATGTGGCATGCCATCCAGAATCATATACAGCAATACCAAATCTATCATTAGCTACAAATTCATCCATCCAAATAACAAGTTCCTCCTTAGAAGTATTTGCTAAATTAACCAAAGCATGGTCGCTATCCAAATTATCAAACTTCATCCACCCCATAATGGTTACACCCTGAGTTAAATTAAAATCCTCATAAAGTTGAATAAAGTCATTATCGTAATCAAAATCGACACCCCCATCAAAGTGATAACACCCACCAATTTTACAATCTGTACCATTTTGCCATGTTGGTTGATTTCCAGAAGTGTCATTTCCCAAAGTACCATTATTTTCATAAGTAGAAAAATCCCTTATTGTTCCATTATTTGTAGTAACTTCTTTATCAAAAGGCATATTAACTAATGCAATAGAAGTCTCATTCATTCTCCAATCAGTAATATTAAATACTTGGCTTCCCTCCTCATCCAGGTTTGTATCAAAGTATACTGTTAAATTTTCATCAGTGGAATTTGTATTCGAACTAGAATTTAAAATTATATTAGAAAAGGCTGGAGGAGGAGTATTAACAGTTCCAAGTTCAAATAAAATTGATTTGTCTTCAGTTAAATTAACTTCTTTTGATTTCCCATCATATTCAGAATGATTTACAACAATTGTATAATTAGTTTTATAACTATAGTTTCCGGCCGTTCGATTCATTAGGTGGTTAGTTAAATTCTGTCGAAGAATATTTCCTTCAGCCCCAGTAGTAAGATTTAAAACTAAATCATTTTCGCTAGTTCCTGTATTATTATAAATCTGAATAACAGAATTTGCTAAGGGACTGCTGTCAGTTACCAAATTAGTTTTAACATCTAAAAACCATTTTCTATCAAAAATGGCCATGCTATTTACCCAATTTACTGAACTAAAGGAAACATTAAGGAAAGTTAAATTTTTATCTCTCTCTCCCCCATCAGTATAAATATCATTGGTCGAACCAGAAAAATTAGAATTAATATGCAAATTATTTGAGGCATTATACCAACGCAGACCATAAGAACTAGATGTTGAAGTAACATTCCGATATGTATTATGATCATTATGGTAAGCAAGAATCCCATATGAACCAGAGGCATTAATAGTCATATTAGTGAAATGTGAATTCCTCGGTCCATAGATATAGGGTCCACTAGAGGTTGTATCAATAGTTATATTAGTTAAATTAATATTATCAGATTTATATAAATATAAAGTATAACTAGACGAAAGTGCACCATAAAAGTTTTCAATAACCGCCCCACCAGATTCATAAAGATAAATACAATAAGAACCACAATCATTAGCAGAATTGTTAATCATAGTAACATTTTCAGAACCCCGAATATAATAATCATGATCCCCAGAGCCCCCAGTATTTGATTCTACAACATTTCCAATTATTCTATTGTTAGGAGCCCCCCCAATCCCATAAAAGTATATTCCTTGGTAGTTAATTCCATCAAAATAATTATTTGTAATATTATTCCAACTTCCAGCAGGATAAAAATATATACCGGCCTCATTATCAATAAAGGTGTTATTATCTATCACATTATTGGAAAAATCACTAGTCGAAACACGAATTCCCGTAGAGGGCCATTGATTAGTATGATTTTCAAAGATATTATTTATGATAGTGTTATTATCTGTTTCTCCACCAGTAATATATATTCCATGATCTTGGGATGCATCTGTAGTATAAATCTTGTTGCCTTCGATTGTTAAATTTCCTGCATAATTCATATATACTCCCATTGCTGTATTATCAAAAACCCTATTATCCTTAAACAAACAATCTCTACCATAATATAAGAATGCACCATATGCACTTGTACTCAAATTATTATTAGTTATATTGATTTCGTGATTCCTATCGGAAGCGCCCGATGAAGGGAAATTTATACATCTACTCCCAGTTAGATTATAACAGATATTGTTATCTATTACTCCTCCGATAACACCCTTATACTCTAAACCAATGGCGGCATAATCTTTAAAGGTAGTATTTAAAACAGAAACATTATCACTATTTTGTATTTTCAACCCATAATCTTGGATGGCATCAAAAGTATTGTTTAACCATAAAACATTAGCTCCACTACCGTATGCCCCCCTATCAAATTGAGTTATATGGCAATTTTTTATTATAACATTGTTTCTACCATACGCGTTCCAAATACCAAAATCATCATCTGAACCTCCGTCTCCATCAATTGTATGGCCATCACAATCTAGAATAGTGCCGCTTGCACCAATAGATAATCCATTTGCAGCACAATCAGTAATATCATTTTCCATAACTACATTCCCAGAAATACTGTCCCCACAGCTCAAAATATCATTATAAGCATAAGCAATTTGTCCACCAAACTCAAATTTTAAATAATGCTTTGCATCTGTAAATACCTTACTACTTTCAATTCCAGTTTCATTACAATCATAATTCTCAACAAAAATAGAACTATTTTTCCATAAATAATCAACACTCTTGTTTCCACACTTCAACTCCAAAAATTGTAAATCAAAATCTCCTTCTTCAATATTCCAAGTTGTACCATTAAATGGTTCTATACTCAAATTAGCAATACCTGTAGTATTAAACAAAACCGTCCAATTTCCGCCAACATATGGATAAGATTGGACATTTAAAATTGTAATCTCTATTTCAAATTCTTTTTCACCATTCAAATCAGGAATTATCCACTCGATATAATCTATCTTCCCATTTTTATCTAGGTCTTTTGAAATGAAATCAACTCTATCTCTTGATTTTTCATTAATCTGGTAAAGGGAAACCCCTCCAGAGGGAGATTCATTAAAATAAACATATGCTAAAACATTTGAAAAGTTATTTCCAGAAACAATGATTTCTTTCCTACCCTCTCCCAAATCAATTTCTTCAGAAGTTGGACCGGGCATATAATACTCAACTACTGCCCCCTTCAATGGTCCATTAATAGTAATGATTTGTTCATTTTTCTCTTTTTCAAAAACAACAAATCCAGTAAATAAATTATTAAAAAAATTCTTAAAGAAATCACCAAAAGAAAATTCAATAGCAACATTACCTGTTATTAAATTAGTTTTTTCTATTTCTTTATCTTCTATTTCTACTATTCTTTGCTTTTCTCCAGTTTTATTTTTCTGAATCTTAGTAATAGTTATATTATTCGCTTCATTAGGGATATTAATCTTTAACTCTTCAACTTCTTTTTTTAATTCTATTTTCTTTTCCCATCTAACTGGCTGATTAATAACAACACCATAATATCTTAAAGTTACATTTTTTTCGGGTCCAAGGGCTTGGTTAACTATTGTTTGATTAAGATTAGTTACATTCAAAGAAACACCTGTAACATTTTCCAAAGTATTATTCAAATCCAAACTAGTATTACTTTCTGTTACATTTAAATCAAAAGAAATATTATCATCTATATTTGTTTCATTAGTAATATTTATTGGTTTAATAATTTCAGTTTCATTTATCTCTATACTAACATTTTCTTCTTCAGTTTCATTTATTTCTAGAACCGTTTCACTTATTTTAACTTCTTCCTCAGATTCTTCTTCATTAGTATCCTCTTCAATCTCTTCCTCAACTACTTCTTCCACATAATCTGATTCATCACCTTCAGAAATACTATCCACAGTACTTTCTTCAGAATCAGATAAATCAATTTCTTGGGTAACAAAACCAGTAAAAGAAAATCCCATAAGCACAACAGAAAAAGAAATGATAATAGCAAGATAAATTATAACAAAGCCAAGTAAATTTCTGTGGGTTAAACCCAGTTCCCTCTCTTTATGCTTGGCCTTCTTTAGGTCTGAGCCCAAGTACAATGTTTTAGTTTTTGTAGAGCTCTCTCTAATCGTAGTATAATAATAATCTTTACCACTAATCCTCTTTTTATGCAATTAACCCACACCTCTTTTTACATTAAATAGTGGAAATATCAAATATAAAAAGCTTTCTTATAAAATTAGTTCATTTCTTTTTTCTAAACTTAAAATAATAAACCCAAAATAAACTAGTTAGAACAAAAATAACAATTGCACCTATAAAGAAATTTTTATTTCCTCCGGGAGAATCACTTATAACTGCCCCAGTTAATCCTTCAAAAATAATATTGTCTTTCAAAACTTTTGTTTTCATATCAAGCTCAATATGACCCCCCTCATAATGCAATCCAATCTTTACATCATACTCCCCAATATCTATTCCTTCAGTATCCCAATAAGCAGTCAGCTCTTTTTTGGAATATCCTTCTATATCTTCAGTCACACTTTTAAAATCCGCTAGTTCTACTCCCTTATCAGAAATCAAAAAAGTTGTATACGTATCATAAATCTTCTCGGGAAACAAATTCTCCAACAATATATTAAACTTAGCAATTTCTCCCAACTTAAATCCTTTTGTATATATGGACAAAATATTAACAAGTCTCTCCCCAACACTAAGCTCCCTTACGGCTTCAGTAACCTTTCCATCATACGTTACAATAAGTTTAGCATAATACTCTCCAAATTCTACATCTTTATTCCATATAGAAGGGATTTCAAGATCTTCTCCAACATCAATAGAAAACAACTCTGTTCGAAGTTCAGTAATCTTATTTTTAGAATTTGCATTAAAAACATCTATCCTAGCATTCGCATTCTCAATTTTTTCCAAACCAAGATTATGAACAACTACAACAAAATTAACTTGATCGGTCCTTCCAGTTTCTATAACTTTCAAATCCGCAATAGCATACTTTCCCGGATAAGGAACTTTTATTTTTAGTTGATGTACGACTGCTACACTTGAACCAATCATAGTATCAGAAATAACTTCCCCAAGGGGAACCTCTCTTACAACTATCTCAATATCATGGTCTCCCGGAGTATCTATCTCCTCGGGAAGTTTAAATTTATATTTTATAGTCTTAGATTCTTCTCCTGGCAAAAAGTTTAGCTCATAATCTTCCAGCTCAACTAAATCTGCCATCTCTCCTTCAACATAAATAACTAGCTTCGTTTCTTCATTTCCCGTATTGATTATTTTCAACTCAATTTCATCCTCTAGTCCAGGTTCAAAGTCTACAATCTTCCTTGCTGGAGAAATACCTAACGCGTTTACTTCACTAACAAAAAGAATAAGAACTAAAAAAACCATACAAATTCCCATTTTTTTTATTAATTTCATTCTGCCAACTTTCCTTCAAATAATATATTAGAGGTTTTATTCCCATGTGGTTCGTCCATAGGGATTGTTATTAATATTTCACACTGTGCAGTATCATTAGTATCTTGATATTTCAACGAGTCAATTCCAATAACTTGTGCAGTAGCCATATTTGTCCAAGTAATAAAAGAGTTCAACCAATCAAATGCCGTTTCTTCACTACCATTATCAATTCTAAATTGATAATATGGAGTATCCATTGCAACAGCATCAAACAATGAAGTAGCATTAATACTTATATTAATCAACGCATTTCCATCATTCTGAACGACAATGGGGGGCGGACTTTCATCTGTAGTATTATCGCTTTGTCCAACATATAAAACTCCAAAAGTAGGAGAATCATTAATCAAACTAACTTCAAGAACAGAAACTACGGTAAAGTTATACACCTCACTCCACTCTCCCAAATCATACGAATCATTAGCTCTAGCTCTCCACCAATATGTTGTGTCTAAATCTAAATCGTTAATTATAGTATATTCATTAGTTCCAACTGAAACGTTTATAACTCCAGTATCTGAAAAAACATCACTATTGTCCATTTCTACCAAATAAGTCAAAACATCTCCATCTACATCAGTGGGTTCGCTCCAATTCAAAGTCTCAGTTCTGTCAATTGTACTATTCTCGTCGGCAGGGCTATCTAAAACAACTTGCTCCGGAGGAGTATTCAAAATAGTTATATTGCTAGAATTCCCCCAACCACCAAAATCATATCCATCATCCAATCTAATGCTACAATTCCAAATATCATTTCTTGTTGTATTTGAACTATTCAAAGTCGCATTAAATAAAGTACCACTTGCGTAAGAATGATTATAATCTTCACTCAACCACAAAACTGAATTATTATACCATTTTACACTTACATTTAATTTATTTGACTCAGGATCAGTTATTGATGCAGAACAATTTATATTTTGAGTTGTATAATTTGTATCCCCACCAACAGCAGTTATGTTTACTGAAGGTGTGTTTGGAGCAAGATTACTCTGAGTAATAACAATTCCATCAGAAATATTAGTAATTATCCCATAATCTTCTAAGTCGCTAGAAGTAATAGCAACTGTCCAATTATCTCCTACCTCTGTTTCATTAGAAACAAGTATTTGTGTGGAATGATTATTAAACCCGGTTAAATATTCTTCATAAACTTGTTCTGGAGAAAGGCTTCTATTAAATATTTTAAATTCATCAATGCTTCCATTATGGGGTTTTCCACCATTATCCCCAATTCCAATTCTCCAAGAAGAACCAGCAACATCCCTAAGCCCATATTCTAAATTATCCCCCTCCTGGACACCATTAACATAAAGTTGAGAATACCCTCCACTTTCGGGAGTATAAACAAAAGCAACATGCCACCATGAACTTGTATCGGGGACGGTAGTGCCATATCTGGGACGCCATGAACCAGAATATACTGCTATCCCAAATCTATCACTCGCACCATTTTCATCCATCCAAATAGTCAACTCTTCTTTTGAACTCAAAGCAAGATTTATCAATCCATGATCGGATGTCAAATCATCAAATTTCATCCAGCCCATAATGGTTCCTCCAGAAGTTAAATCAAAATCTTCATCCAATTGAATGTGGTCATCTATTCCATCAAAATGATAACAACCTCCGACCTTACACAAAGTTGCATCTTGCCAGGTAGGATCAACACCTGCACTGCTATTCCCCAAAGTACCATTATTTTCAAAGGTAGAAAAATCCCTTATAGTTCCATTACTATCAGAAACATTTCTATCAAAAGGAAAATTCAACAAAGCAATAGAAGACCCATCCAATCTCCAATCAGTTATATTAAAAACGGTATCTCCATCAGCATCCTCACCAATATCAAAATATAAAGTCAAATTATCTCTAGAGAGATTATTATCACTCGTAGCATTCAAAATTATATTACTATATGTGGGAGGAAGGCTATTCAAAATAGTTATATTACTAGAATTGCCCCACCCGCCAAAAACATATCCATCATTTAACCCGATGCTACAATTCCAAATATCGTCTCTTGTTGTATTTGAACTATTCAAAACAGCACTAAACAACGTTCCATTTTCATAGCTAGTATTATAATCCTCACTCAACCACAATACTGAATTATTATACCATTTTACACTTACATTTAGTTGATTAGCATCATCATCAGTTATCGATGCAGAACAATTTATGTTTTGTCCAGTAAGATTTGTATCTCCTCCGATTGCAGTAATATTTACTGTAGGTGTGTTTGGAATGGTGTTATCAGTAAAAGATAAATTAACCCAATTTGTGTATAGTGAGTTATGTGGACTCTCTTCCTTATAATGTTCAATATAATAACCTTCCGCAACAAAAAATATCTTTCTTTCAAATCCTTTTTCCAATTTAAGAATCTCAAATTCAAGTTCTCTTTCAAATCCTTTTTCCATGATTAAATAATCATCATCAGAAAATAAAGTGAGTTCATCCTGATTAATAGAATTAATTTCATATTTTATTACATAATCGGGTAAAATAAAATATTCATTCCTCTTATAATTATAACTATTTATTTTTTTAAAATCAGTTTCAAACCATTGATTAAACAAAACTTCATTTCTCTCCAAATAATCATAAACGACCAAATTATATTGATCTAAATACGTTGTTTCATCCAATTCTTCAGTAATTTTTAATTTGACAGTTCCATTAATCCCTTCCGAATCTGAGACATCAGTAATACCCACATATTCTTTATCTTTTGAAATTGCTCTGGGAATAAAATCGGACATTTTAACATATCCATTATTTGAAATTTTATAGAGAAATGGTGAATTAGAACATAAACAATTTGTCCACATAGCAGGAATATCCTCGCATGTCAATCCAACATCATTCTGTAAAGTAGAACAATCAGAAATACTATCCCCCCTACACTCTCCCCTAAAATCACTCCAAGAATACCCATTTGTTCCACCAGCATCATTTCCAATAGAAACACAAGAAGCATAACCATTATTAGTACAAACATCATTACAAGAAAGACCAGTTATAGAATTTAAACATAAATCCCCGGGACAAACTTCTTCTCCCCCAACATACTTCTTAGAATTAACTAACAAAGCAACTTCCTTAGTAGTTGTATTAATAAAATCAGACATATTAGTAACAAGGGCATTAGAAATATTCACTCCAACAGCGCTAGTAAAATCTGTAGCATTAACCTTATACCAAGTTTCACTGGACCAATTCCAATAACTGATATTTGTATAATAGTCTGCCTGTACTTCCCCATATCCTTCCCAAGTAAAATTTAATCCTGGAACTGCATTAATATCTGGAACCTGGCTAGATAAATTAAAAACAAATACGTGCGTATCTTGTTCCCCATCAGAAGTAGCTAAAGAAGTATTCCAATCATTTACATCAGACCAATTAATGTAATAATAATCCAAATAATTTGCTTCAGTTAAACTACTATCAAAAGGGGCATCTGGAATTCCCAACATTTCATATGCCTTAAGGTTAGGAATCACAAATCTTATTGTAATATTACTAGAGTTCCCCCATCCACCAAAATCATATCCATCATTCAACTTAATACTACAATTCCAAATATCATTAGGAGTGGTGTTAGTACTATTCAAAACAGCACTAAATAACGTTCCATTTTCATAACTGTTATTATAATCTTCACTTAACCATAACACTGAATTATTATACCACTTTACACTTGCATTTAATTTATGTTCATTCTCATCAGTTATCGATGCAGAACAATTTATGTTTTGTCCAGTAAGATTTGTATCTCCTCCGATTGCAGTAATATTTACTGTAGGGGTATTAGGAGCAACATTTACATTATTTGTTAAAGGTAAATAATCTGTATTATTCTCATCAATAACATAAGGACTTTCACAAAATCCATCACTATTTGTATCCGTGCAGGTCTGAGACCATCCATCTTTTGCCGGTGTTGCCCAGAAGTTTCCCCCCAAATTAGCAGTTCCGATTATACTAGCTCCAGTAATACTTGTCCTATTCCAATCATTTTCTGCTCCAGAATTAGGGAATACATTAACGGAATTATTAATATAATTATTATAAAAAGTATTATTTGATGAAGCTTTCTTAGTTATATTAATTCCTGAAAATGAATTATTTTGTATTCTATTAGAAATAAAAGTAAAATCTTTTCCAGTGCCCACGGCACCAGAAAATAAATCTACTCCAATTGTATTATTTTCAATGGTACAGTTAGTAAATGTAGAATTATAACCATGATTAATCCATACGCCTTGCTTCCAATTAGTCATAGTGACATTGTGGAAAGACACATTACCAAAATCCCCGACATATGAAAAAGCCAATGCTATTCCACTTTGTGAGTCTCCAGATAAATAAGAATCTTTAATCAAAGAATTCTTAGATAAGGAAGAAAATAAAAATCCAGTGCTTGCTATACCTATATGATTTGCCCCAGTAAAAGATAAATTATTTGTAATACTAGGAACATAATAACTTCTTGAATTTAAGGCAGAAGATGAACCATTAAAAATACCTATATTATTTGAATATATCCCAAATTCCATATTGGCAGCAATACCGGATACACTACACGGTGCAGAAAGAGTATAGTTGTAAATCGATGAATTCTCAACATATGTAGTATAAATTTGTTTTGTTCCAAAATTATTCAAATTAATATTATAAAGAGATATATTTTCTAATCTTGCTCCAGAAACTCCTTCTACAGAAATACCATTTCCTTTAATGGAAGGACCCGCCGGTCTACATCCTGCATCCCATTGGAGATTCTGCCCATTTAATTCTACATCACTCACATTAATCTTCAAACATGTCCAACCGGTTCCAGTCCCATAACTAGATTCAGTAGAATTTACTATATAATCTCCTCCACGGTAAATAATATCTCCGCACTTTACAACTTTTGTTATCGTTTGATTACTTGAATTAACTTCTGTACCAAAATCACCTTGATCATATGGAACAACTCCGCACCACCAATCCTCACTAACACTCGTATTTGTAAAATTAAATAATGTTGAATTAATCACATCCTTTGTAGCACTAACATTTTCTGCATAAACTTTTACAGAATTATTAAACCATCTTACTTCTGCAGTTAAAGTATCTCCAACATTAGCATCCGAAACATTAAAACTACAATTCAAACTCTGGAAAGATCTTGGATTTACTGGAGTTAATGTAACATTTGAAATGGTTGGCTTAAGGTTTAGTATAGTTATATTACTAGAATTTCCCCAACCACCAAAATCATATCCATCATTTAATCTAAGACTACAATTCCAAATATCACTAGGAGTCGTATTTGAACTATTCAAAACAGCACTAAATAAAGTCCCATTTTCATAACTATTATTATAATCTTCACTTAACCATAATACTGAATTATTATACCATTTTACAGATACATTTAGTTTTTGAGCAGCATCATCATCAGTTATAGATGCAGAACAATTTAAATTCTGAGTTGTATAATTAGTATCTCCTCCAACGGCGGTTATGTTTACAGTGGGAGTATCCGGAGCAATATTTGTAATTATTATAACATTCCTCATTTCACTAAAATTAGTATTTCCACCCATATCAATAGCATAAGCAGAATAATTATAAGTTCCATCTGGCAAATCAGTAAAATTATTATACAATTTATATACTTTATTATTATAAGAAGCATTAATTTCCCCTGGGCTTAATGCTCTTGAATATATTTTCACTTCATCAATTTCACCTTTAAATAAATAACCAGAACCATCTCCTGACGCCCCTATTCTTGTGACTGCAACTTTATTATTAAAAGCAGCAGCAGTCAATCCATAATCCATTATCTCAACCCCATCAACATAAACCCTCGCAGTAGTGCCATTCCAAGAATTAACAACATGATACCATGTATCTAATGCCGCAGGTATGTTTGTATTACCGGCTTGATAACCCGGCCCAGAACCTGCTCCAATAGTAGCAGTTATATCATGAGTAGTAGCTTCTAATCCAATAAAAAATACGGAAGTACCCACAGAAGTGCCATCATTTCTATGCAGAGGAGTTCTCCAACCGCTAGGAGTATCTGATGTTCTTTTTATCCAAGCTTCAATTGTCATAGCGTCATAATCTCCATCAGCTGTATTTCCTAAATTAATATAATCGTTCACACCATCAAATTCTAAAGAATCTCCATATTTTCCACTCATTATATACTCCTCACCAAAACCCGCTCCGCCAAAAGTACCAAAATTATCATTTGTAGAATTATCATAAACGCCTGTAGCATTATAAAAATCCATGCTCCAATAACCAACCAAAGAATAATTCCAATCAAAAAAAGCGGAGGTATTAGTTTCATCTGTTATAGTTGTATTCAAATAAACATTTTTTTCAACTTGGGTACTTCCATCGGTCGGGGTTGGAAGCTCCCACGTTATTATTGGAGGAATATTCTCCCCTATATACAAACTACTTGAATTCCCCCATCCGCTATCTAGTGATCCATCATAAAGTTTCATCCCACATTTCCAAGAGTCTCCTACAGTCGTATTTCCTGAACCAAGTGTAGCATTAAACAAAACTCCACTTGCATAACTATTATTATAATCAATAGTTAAATTTAATATTCCATCTTTGTACCACCATACCGTAACATTCAGTAGGTTTCCATCAACATCATTTAAAATATCATAACAATTCAAATCATCTATGTCATAATTATCCCCACTTGTACTATTAATCCCAGGTGTTGGTGTTGTTGGGACATTATTTGTATCAATAGTAACATTTCTTTTATCTATACCCAAACTACCTAATTCATCAATAGCATAAGCGGAATAATTATATGTGCCACTTCCCAATCCTGTAAAATTGTGATAAAGTCTATTTACAGTATTATTATATAATGCTTTAATTTCTTCTGCACTTAACGCACGATTTAAGATTAATAATTCATCTACTTCACCTTTAAATTGATAATTTGCTCCATCTGAAGATGCACCAATTCTTGTGGGAGTTGCTAAGTTACTATACGATGTTAAATCATATTGTTTGTCATAATCTCCATTTATATAAACTCTAACAACAGAACCATCCCACACCGCTGCTAAATGGTACCATTGTCCATAAGTTGCTACAGTTGTAGTTAATCCTGCATTCCAACCAAGACCGGTGTTAGCACCAATAGTAGCAGTTAAATGGTCTGTATTATCCACCCCCAACCAATAGGAACTAGTTCCAATAGTAGTAGAAACACCTTTATGTAAAACACATTCATAAGAAGAGCCACCACTTTCTTTTTTAAACCAAGAAGCTATAGTTAAAGATGTAGGAATACCAACAAAATTGTTTGTTGTTTTAAGATAGTCATTCACCCCATCAAATGCTAAAGCATTTCCGAATTTTCCAGTTGTTATATTTGAAATAGTTGGTCCGCTTCCACCAAAAGTCATAAAGTTATCATAACTTGAGTTGTCAAAAACATCGGTTGAATTATAAAAGTCCATGGACCAATATCCCAATAGAGAATGATTCCAATCAAAAAAAGCAGAGGTATTAGCTACATCAGTTATAGTTGTATTCAAATAAACATTAGATTCATTTACAGTACTTCCATTTGTTGGTGTTGGAAGATCCCATGCTATTACGGGGGGATTGTTCAAAATGGTTATATTGCTTGAATTCGCCTGGGCCCCAAAATCAGTTTGATCATATGGAATAACTCCACAACTCCAATTATCCCCAATAGTTAAATTATCGCTAGTCATCAAAGTAGAATTAACGGTAGCATTAAGTACACTTACATTCGTTGCCCCTTGAAGAACAGTGTTATTAAACCATCTAATCTCTGCAGTTAAAGTATCTCCAATATTGGCATCAGAAATAGTATAACTACAATTCAAATTATCTTCTGGACTTGCAGGGCTAGGGGTTAAATTAACTTCATTCACAATTGGGAGATAAGAAACAGTATAAGAAAACATCCAATAGGGTCTCTGTTCAGCCCAATAATTTTCGGTAGAGCTAGCTATCTGCCAATTATATGAACCAGACCCGGTACCAAAAATAACCACGCCTTCCTCATTAATTGTACCATCATACCATCCCTGCGCCAAGCCATTCGATACATCAAAGTATTCCCAAGTATCATCATTCAAAAGGTTAGAAGATTCGGCTGTTGCCTTTCTATCCGCCCCAGCCCCATCACCACTATTATCAGATCCTCCATCGTCTGCACTGCCCGCGCCCAGAGTAGTCCACTCAAAAGCATCGGATGCCCAATCATTCGCTGTCACATCCCCATCGTCATTATTAACACCGTCCTCATCCCCCTCTATCCAAGGTTTAAAAATCCGATAGGCACTAACAGTAAGATCCTCATCGCCCATAGACCACAAAGAAAGATTACAATCATCAATAGTTGCTCCGGGACCTAAATTGGTATCAACATTTGTTACTCTAATCACAGATCTCTGGGTAGCATCTCTCTTAAAAGTAAGGACGTTATCCGAACCATAATTTTCATCAGCATTAGATTCTCCCAAATCCATTCTCGCATCTTCAATATCTGTAATGCCAATTGTTATAACCGCACCATGTGAAAGAGATTCAGACGGACTTTCTTGGTGTTTTCGCATCACAGAAGGAATGTCTACTTGTTCGGTAAGATAAGTTTTTCCATTTTTATTTTTCCAATTTTGTAATACATTTACAGATTCAGATATCTCTTCATCCTTTTCTCTTTCTTTTTCAAAAGAAATGTACTGTCTACTAAATTTCAGTTCATATCCTCCCCTCCCATTAATAACATCAAATTTTTTCAGAACTCTTCCATAAGAGTACTCCTCAAAATTAAAATCGTCTAAATTCTCTAATTCAACTTCAATAACATTTCCCAACGAAATATCCTCAGAATTTTTTCCTAAACTATGCTCACTCAATAATTTAGATAAAAAATCAGGGCCATAAATTACCCTATAAGCTACTTGTCCATTCTGCTTAACAATTTCAACATTAACGCCCTCAACAACATTAGTCCACTTAATAACATTTCCGTTAATTTCCGGATCTTCAAACCTTACATTACCAACATTATCCAAAGACAGTGCATCGCCAGTCTGTTTATCAGTCAAAACAAAATCAACTAACTTCTTCCTAACAGAATAAGTTTCACCATCCCACTCTAAATCAATAAGAACTTCGCCATCAAAACTAACTTCAGTTTTCAAGACCCCAGTATCCGAAACAATTTTATCATCTCTAACAACCCAATCATTTCTAATTGGTTCCCATTTACCATCATCTTTTTGGTAATTCGCAATAGCCCCCCCAATAATTTGTTTAAATTCCCTCTCATTACTGGAATGTTGCCATTTCTGTAATCCTACTGGAATAAATTCTTCTTCTCCTTTCTTCAAAATTTCAACTTCATAAGTTTGATTACTTAAATAAGGAATTATCCATTCAATTTTATCAATAAAACCATTTTTATTCCCATCCATATATGAAATATTATATATTAACTTTCTACTACCATTAATTAACCAATATAACTTAATATCTTCTTTATTAGAGTCAATTTCAGGAATTTGAGTATATGCAACAATGTTTTCATAATGAATATCACTCAAAACAATTATTCTTTTTGTTGAAGAATCTATTTCAATTTCTTCAGAAGTTGGACCGGGCATATAATACTCAACTACTGCCCCCTTCAATGGTCCATTAATAGTAATGATTTGTTCATTTTTCTCTTTTTCAAAAACAACAAATCCAGTAAATAAATTATTAAAAAAATTCTTAAAGAAATCACCAAAAGAAAATTCAATAGCAACATTACCTGTTATTAAATTAGTTTTTTCTATTTCTTTATCTTCTATTTCTACTATTCTTTGCTTTTCTCCAGTTTTATTTTTCTGAATCTTAGTAATAGTTATATTATTCGCTTCATTAGGGATATTAATCTTTAACTCTTCAACTTCTTTTTTTAATTCTATTTTCTTTTCCCATCTAACTGGCTGATTAATAACAACACCATAATATCTTAAAGTTACATTTTTTTCGGGTCCAAGGGCTTGGTTAACTATTGTTTGATTAAGATTAGTTACATTCAAAGAAACACCTGTAACATTTTCCAAAGTATTATTCAAATCCAAACTAGTATTACTTTCTGTTACATTTAAATCAAAAGAAATATTATCATCTATATTTGTTTCATTAGTAGTATTTATTGGTCTAATAATTTCAGTCTCATTTATTTCTGGAATTGTTTCGTTCACTTCAGTTTCATTTAATTCGGGGAAGATTTCAGTTTCATTTATCCTTTCTTCATTAGTTATTTCTAGTTCTTCAACTGGTTTTTCTTCTGTAGGTAAACTTTCTTCTTCGTCTGTTATTCCCCATATTACTCCTTCTATTGATCCCTCTACATTTTCATCTACAGTCTCCTCAGAAATATCTGTCTTGATTGGTTCTTCTAATTGAAAAGATTCAGAAACGTCAGCGACGTTAAAACCTTGGTAAACAAACATTCCTAAGAAACCAAACACAAAAAGTAGTGCAACTAATAAAAATAAAGTAAAGAAAGATAAATTCTTCTTAGTAGGATTTTCCGTACCCAAATAAATACTTTTAACTTTACCACCCTTTGTTCTAACACTTTTAAAATAGTAAGGACCAAATTTCTTTCCACCTCTAGATATATACTTCTTATAAACCAACCTGCACCCCTCTTTTTAACAAAAATAAACAAGAAAAAGATATATAAAAACCTTCCTAAAACTAGTTTACCTACAAAAAAACGTTAAATAAAAAAATTATAAAAAAGAAAAATTAAATATCTCTAAGTTCTTCTTGTATTTTCTTAATTTTTGCTAATTTTTGTTTTATTTCCAACACTTTAGCTTGTGCTTTAGATTTATCTTTATTATAACTGCCCTCTTTTTCCACTAATTTAGAAATCTGATTTCTTAATTCCATCTCTTTTGACTGAGCATCCACCATTTTACTATTCAAAGAACCAACTCTTTTAGACACCTTGGCCCTTTCAGACTTTAATTTTTGTAATTCTTTAGATATATCTCCAAGTGCTTCAACAAGAGAACCTTTCTTTGCAGGTTTTTTAACAACCTTCTTTTTTGTAGTAACCACTTTAAATCTATTTTAATATTATTAATATATAAGTCTTTCTTTTATATTTTTTTCATCATATTATTTATTCTTTTCAATCCCTTATGGTATGATTCTAAACTAATATACTTAGAATCGTAGGCCGTTTTTAATAATCTCTTTTGTCTATTTAATTTTTTTGTCATATCTTTCTTTGCTTCCCGAGTTTTCTTTTTCTTTTTATAACCAACATACATACTCTTCAATCTCTTAGATTGGGTTTTTTCTATTCTTCTCAGTTTTATTTGATGGAAGATAAAAACTAACAATATTGCAAGTCCTAACAAAACAAGAATGAACCAAAATCCTACCTCGAACCCAGATGGGAAGAAAATCATTGGTTGTTTAATTTTTTCAGTTCTAGTTAAAGGAACACTTTCATCTCCAACCGGAGTTAAATCAAGTGCTTTAAATCTTATTCCATTGTCTTCAAAACTAACTACCATATCATCAAAACCATTTTCATCTAAATCAAAGAATAATAATTCATCAGGAAGAAGACCAAACTTTTGTCCAGAAATCTCTAAAACAAGTTTTTCATTAATTTTATAAAAATAAACACTAAAATCAAATTCAACTCCAAATTCAAAAATAGCTATTATTTTGTCTCCAACACCCAAATCTTCTATTAAATACTCTTTACTTTTTGTAAAATTCAATATATGTGTTACATAAGAAGCACCGCCAGATCCACCGCCACCACTCCCCCCTCCAGGGCCATCATCATCTCCAGGAGGACTAGAAGGTGCTACTACATTCAATCCAACGGTAGCAGTAGCATAAGAATCCTCCGGGCTTATAGCAGGAGAATATTTGAAATATAATACACTTGGCATAACAATAGAAATTGCTATCAATGCCAAACACAGTGCAGTCATAACTTCCCTACCAATTTGTTTCATTTTTTATTCTTTTTTCTCGCTCCCATTTTATGTATAACAAAATAACCAATAATAAACACAACAACAAAAATACTTCCTCCAATCCAAATAATTGTCCAATCAAACGTGCTAACATTTAATTCAAATTCCTCTTCAGTATGGATTCCTTCATAAATAAGACTTAATTTAGCAGGATATTTCCCGGGATTCATATTTTCTGCATCTACATATATCACAACATTCTTTTCTTCCCACAAATCTAATTTAAATGTTTCACTTTTAAAAGATTTAAATGGGTTATGGTATACTTCTAAAACCGCAATAACTCCTTCAATTTCATTACCCCAATCACTTTTTATTTTTAACTTAAATTTATTTATAATTCCATTTTCTATGTTTTTATCATAATCAAGAATAGAAACATGTATATCTCCCAACTTAAATTCAGTTTCAGCTTCTACAGTTCTACCTTCAAAATTTAGGGTAGCTCTTGCCCAATAATCTCCGAATCCATTTTCTTCTGGGTTCCATTTAAATATTATTTCTTTTATTTCTCCTAATTCTAAAATCTCATTAACGGGAATTTCACCAACACTCTTATTAAATGAATTAAAAATTTCTATTTTTCCATTTATATTCTTTAAGGGAACGCTCCCAAAATTTTCCATTTTTAAATCAAAAGGAACCAACTCTCCAACAGAAACACTAGTGGACCTTAATCTCGCAGCCATATAGGGCCCTTCATATGGAACCCTAATAACATAAATTGTAGCAGATGCCGTCAAAACATTAATAAATTCTGTGAGTTCATCAATGGCAATTTCTCTTGCTAAAAAATAAAATCTATAATCTCCTGGTTTTTCAAAGGATTCAGGCATGAGAATATTAAAATTAAAAACTTTAGTTTCTTTTGGAGCAAATAAATAAGTCTGAGCCTCAAAATTAGTAATATTTTCCATTTCACCATAAAGGGACATCTCGGCCAAAACCTCCTTATCTTCCATATTTCTAACATGTACACTTGCACTTTTTATTGCATTAGATTCAAATATAACTATATCAATACTCGGAGTAACTTCTAAAGCCGATACGTTTTGAAATACAAAAAACAAAATTAAAAAAACCAATAATTTAAGTCCCTTCATCATAACAAAAAAAAGTAGTATGGGTTTTTAAAAATTACTATTATCCAGAATAAATACAAACAAAAGTAAGAGTGCCTGTTTTCATCCCAGAAGATTCATCAACCGGGACCGTAGCATTTACACTTACATTAAATTCATCAGTAGCTGTAGCATAGGCTAAATTATTAACAAGATATTCCGCAGTCCCTATAGAAGCATTAATTATTCTATATCCAGTTACACATGTTCCACTTTGGCTAGCATTACACTGCATAGTCCAATTATTAGTTGGTGCAGAGATCATTTCAAATAAATCTTCGGTAGCATATCCAGATACATTCTGAATAACATTTCCAGTATTTTCTATAACTATAAAATCATAGTCAGTAACAGATTCACTCCAATTAGAGCTTCCCCTAGAAATATTTCCCAAATTAATGGTACTATCTGTAGCACTACACGAGGTACTATAATTAACCTCTAATTTAACCGTTCCAGTTGTAGTAGCAGCCCCCGTAATTCCATCCATAAAAGAAACACTAAACCATGTGCCAGAAATAGACGCAACAACAGCCAACGTCAATAAAACAGCTAAACTATTATTCGATACCTTCATCATAAAACTCCTCATCTGTGTCATCAATGTCAACTACATTTAATGCAACCATTCCAATAGATTTATCTTCTACATCTAAATATTTTGCATCTGACATTTCATAAGAATGAGAATAGTCATAAATCATGTATGCTCCAAGTACAGAAACAAAAACAGCTACTATCAACAAACCAACAATAACTTTATCAGATACCTCTTTTTTACTCTTTTTCATAAAAATACCTAGGAAGTTAAACATATATAAATCTTTTCCTTACCCAGAATAAGTACAAATAAAAGTAAGAGTTCCTGTTTTCATTCCAGAAGATTCCCCGACAGGAACAGTTGCATTTACACTTACATTAATCTCATCTGTAGCAATGGCATTACTTAAATCATATACAATTAATTCTGCGGCTCCAGCAGAGATATTAATTATTCTAAATCCAGTGGTACAGGTTCCACTTTGGCTAGCATTACACTGCATAGTCCAATTATTGGTTGGTGCACTAGAGGACTCAAATAAATCTTCTGTAGCATATCCAGATATATTTAAAATAGAATTTCCATTATTTTCTATAACAATAAAATCTGTACCGGTAACCGATTCACTAAAATTATATTCCCCCCTAGAAATATTTCCCAAATTAATAACATTATCTGTAGATGTACAACTAATAGAAGCATTAACTTCCAACTTAACCGTTCCAGTAGTTGTAGCAGCACCAGTAAAAGAATCCATAAAAGAAACACTAACCAATGTGCCAGAAATGGATGCAACAATTGCCAAGGTTAACAAAACAACCAGACTATTATTCGATATTTTCATTATAATGCCTCTTTTTTCTAAACAATAAATATTTACTTTAGTATTTAAACTTTTTGAATATAAATTGTCCAGATACATTATCATTTAAAAGCTTCTCTGCTTTTTTAGTTAAATTCCCATTTGTAAAAAATAAAACGGGCAATTTATTTTCATTTCCTTCTTCCCAAGCGAGAGTTATGTCATTATCATTAATTACTTTTTTTGTTTTGGCCTTAACAAAATATCTTAATTTCCCCAAGGAGGTAGGAACATCAACTACAAAGTTAAATTCTTTATTCTTTCTAACTACATCTTGAGAAATAATGTAAATTTCTTTTTCATCAAAATATTTATTTAATTCTTCAAAGATTCCTTTTTCTTCAGTTCGTATTTTTTCTTCCTTTTGAGGAGCTTCTTTTACTTCCTCTATTATTTTTTCTGGTTCTTTTTTAGGAGCCTCTTTTTCTTCCTTTTTCTTTTCAGAAACCCCGAGTTCATTTTTTATTAATTCTTTAGTTTTTTCATTATCTTCCAAATAATATTTCCAAAAGATTTCATACTCCCCAGAGATTCCCACATTCAAAGGAATAGCAAAATCTTTCAATGCCCTTAAAGCAACTCTCTGCCAAGGTTCAGCAGACTTATCTCTAATAACTCCTTTTTCTTTTAATAAAAGGAAAGCTTCTTTTTCTTTCCCAGACAAATATTCAGAAAAGTTTTCCAATTTATCTTCTTGGCCTTTCAAATAATAAAACGGACTACCTCCTTTCTTTAAACTACTAATTTGAACTTCCTTCTTATCCACCAAGTTAGATAAAATAGCACTAGCAAACAAAATATTAGTATTAATAACTTTGGCAAGTTGAGCCGGAATAAGGGGGCCATCTCTCTTTATTATATCTAAAATTTCTGCCTTATTATCCTTAACCATGTAAAAAGAGAAATCAATGTACTATAAAAAATTTATGGCCTTTCCCAGTTTACATTATAATAAGTAACATCTCCTTCATCATCCACAATAGCAATAAGCAAATTCTTTCTAGTTGAATGTGCTACTCTATTCTTGGCAGAAAACTCATACCAACTAAAACTCTCTCCTTCATGAACAGCATACATAACCCATTTAGCATGATCTTCTCCCGGTTTAACTCCCCTATCATAAACCCTAAAATCTGCTCCAAATTTCAAAGCAGTTTTTACAATATATCCTCTGCCCCTCATATCTTTATACACAGAATATCTTGTCCAAAATCTTGGTTCTAACTTTCTAGCTTTTTTAACAAAAGTTTCTAATTTCATTGCTTTATTTTTTCCATCAACAACATCCATCAACCCTTTTTCAATTAAATAAAGGGCTTCTGATAAAGAATATCTAAATTTTTTATACTTAAGCTCACCAAACCTACTTTTATCATAAACGGATCTGGTTTTAGGACTATCCAAGGCAACTACAGAAAACTCCTCAAATTTTCCAACTATTTTATCCTTATCCATAAAAAAACAAAAGGAAAAATTATTTAAAAACCTTTCCTTAACAGAAAAATATGGAAATTACATTTTTGGGGACATCAGGCATGCAGCCAACAAAAGATAGGAACGCCTCTGCAATTTTAGTAAATCATAAAGAAGAAAATATTTTAATAGATTGTGGGGAAGGAACACAAAGACAATTTAGAAAAATAAACACAAGTCCAACAAAAATAACAAAAATTCTAATCTCGCACTGGCATGGGGATCATATTTTAGGCCTTCCTGGTTTAATTTTAACATTGGGCGCATCAGAATATTCCAAAACTCTAGAAGTTTATGGACCAAAAGGAACAAAAAAGTATATGAAAAATATATTCAAATTATTCATATTAAAAAATAGGATAAAAATAAAGATACATGAAATAACAAAGGAGGGAATTTTCTTAGAAACAAAAGATTTGATTATTTCAAATGTAAATTTAAATCATACCACTCCTTGTTTTGGATATTTAATAAAAGAAAAAGACAAAAGGAAAATGAAGATGTCTTATCTAAAAAAAGTTGGATTAACAAAAGATCCAATACTGGGAAAATTACAGAAAGGGAAAAATATCTCTTACAAAGGACATAAAATCTTAGTTAAAGACGCAACTACTTTGGTTCCAGGAAAAAAAGTGTCAATCATATTAGACACCTCCCCATCACAAAAAATAATTAATGCAGTTAAAAATTCAGACCTATTAATAACAGAATCCACTTTCTCTTCAAAACTAAAAGAAAAAGCCAGATTATACAAACATCTAACCTCGGAAGATGCAGCTAGAATGGCAAAAAAATCCAACTCAAAGAAATTAGTACTTACTCACTTTGGAAAAAGACACAACACTACAACTCTCCTATTAAAGGAAGCAAAAAAAATATTCAAAAATACAAAGGTTGCAAAAGACCTTATGACTATTTCACCTTAACTTCATAAACAAAAATATTATCATATGGATTTTCAATTTCTAACATCTGCTTCACAGTCAACTTCTCAAAATATTTTCTAAACGGCCTCATAGAATTTCCATGTGCAGAGACAGCAACATTCACTTTATTCTTTTTAACAAATTTCAGTACTTCCTCAATAAAATCATTAACTCTCACTTCAACTTTAAACATTGATTCTCCTCCGGGAGGAGAAATTTTATACCCTCTATGAAAACCATCATATTTCTTAGGGGAATTTTTAGAAATATAAGAATAATGTGTCATTCCAGTAACATTTCCATAGTCTCTTTCTATTATCCTATCATCTGTAACTATACTTTTACATTCAGGATGAAATTTCAAAACTTCTTTTAGTGTCTGTTTAGACCTTTTCAGGCTAGATTGATACGCAATATGTATTTTCTTATTTTTTAATCTCAAAGCAACTATCTTAGCATCCTCTTTTCCTCGAACATTTAAAGTAGTTTGTCTAAACCCAGAAAACTTGCCACGGGCATTATCCCAGGTAGTACCATGTCTAAATAAATATATATAACACTTCTTCATACTAAAATCTTGATTTTAACAAATTAAAAAACTTTCCATTACAAAAACTTAATAAAGACTTAATCTTTTCTTTCCCATATGACAGATATAGCTATAACTTATGAAACCCTATATGATATATTAAGAAGAGAAAAGAATAGGGCTGAACTACAGGAATTGGATCAATTATTCTATCAAAATCTAATTACCTACTTAAAAGAAAAAAAGGAAATCTTAAGATCTCAAGAACAAAAGGACTCCATTTTCACTACAGTAGAAGTTCAAAAAACAAGAAAACAGATAGAAAACATACAAAAAATAATAAAAGAGCTTTATGAAAAGAGAGAATCTAAAATAATTCAATTGGCCTTAATAAATTCAAGATCTCAAACACAAAAAAACGATAAAATCTCTATGTTAAATTCAGAAAAAGAAATATACGACTCAATAATCCAAAATTTAGATAAATTCAGAAATGACATTTTACATAACATAGTTTTAGGGAATAATTTGAATCAAATAAAAAACGAACCAAAAGACTTAAAAAAGGATGAAAAACCTAAAACTACAACGAGAGAAGTAATATTCAAGAAGAAAACAGACAAATTTGTCGGTACTGATTTAAAAAACTATGGTCCCTTTGAGAAAGGAGATATAGAAAAATTACCGGAAGAAATAGCCAATTTCATGATTACTAAAAATCAAGTTGGAAAAGTAGAAAATGAAAACACCTAAGACAAGAAAATCGTATTGTAAAAAGTGTAAAAAACACACTGAACACAAATCTGTTCAGAACAAGACAACTGGAAAAAGGGGGGCTCTAAAAAGAGGATCCATTAACAGAGCAAAAAAAAGAGGCTTAGGTGTAGGATATGGTAATTTAGGAAACTATGGATCAAAACCTGCAGTAACTAAATGGAAAAGAGCAGGATCAAAAACAAGCAAAAAAATAGCACTAAAATTAACTTGTAATAAATGTAAAACTTCAAAAATATTACAACAAAGAAGATCGAAAAAGGTGGAATTCGTATAAAATGGAATCAAAATTTATAAAAGTAAGATGTAAAAAATGTAAGAACGAACAAATCATATTTCAAAAAGCATCAACAGTAGTCAAATGTTTAGTCTGTGAAGAAATATTAGCCACACCAAAGGGCGGAAAAGCAGAAATAAAAGCTACAGTTTTAGAAATCTTAGAATGATAAAATGTTTTACAAAAAAAAAGGTATGCCTGAAGAAGGAGAAATAGTTCTTTGTACAGTTAAAAAGATTCTTTATCACTCAGTTTTCGCAACAATTGATGAATACAGTGCTCTAGAGGGCATGCTTCACATTTCTGAAATCTCGCCAGGAAGAATAAGAAATATTAGAGATTATGTAAGGGAAGGAAAACAAATAGTTTGTAAGGTTCTAAGGATCGATAAAGAAAAAGGCCATATTGATTTATCTTTAAGAAGAGTAAATAACGCTCAAAAAATAAATAAAGTACAAGACAACAAATCAGAACAAAAAGCAGAAAAGATTCTTGAATTCATTGGAAAAGACTTTGGAAAAGACCTTTCTCAAATGTATAAAGAATTAGGGTATGCCTTAATAGAAAAATATGGGTCTATAAACGTTTCTTTCGAAAATTTTTCCTTAGATCCAAGTCAAATAGATGAATTAAAACTAACAAAGAAATTATCGGATCTTCTAAAGAAAACAATAGAAGAAAAAATAAAATCTCCAGAAGTAGAGATAAAGGAAATAATTGAGTTAACCACAGATAAACCAAATGGTGTAGAGATAATAAAAAAAATATTAGCAAAATTACAAAAAGGAGAAATAAAGATATTATATGTTGGTTCTCCAAAATATCAAGTATCTATTAAAGCATCAGATTATAAGACTGCAGAAGGACTTATTCAACAAATAAATGAAGATGCAGAAAAAATGGCAGAGGAAGAGGAAATTACAATAAATTTTTCTAGAGGAAAATGAAAAAGATTTTAAGATGTCCAAAATGTCTAATTTACACCATGGAAGAAACCTGTTCTAAATGCAAGGTAAAAACAATAAATCCAAAACCTGCAAAATATTCTCCAGAAGATAAATATGGAAAATATAGAAGAATAGCTAAATCTTCTTAAAAGTTCTCTAAATTTTCACTTGAATAATTTTTAATTAACATATCAAAATCAACTATCCCATTCTGTCCTCTCCTAAGATAAAAAGCGGGATGATAAATAAATCCTATGTTTCCTTTCCATTCCAAATTTTTTAAATCGACCTTCATATATTCCAAAGCACTTTTACCTAAACAAATAATCTTTTTTGGCTTAATTGATTTTATAACCTCATCAATATAAGGACGAAAATAATCAATTTCTTGTCTGGTTGGTTTTCTAATTCCTCCCTCTGAATTTAGTGGGATAATTGGAACAGTATTAATCACAGCGAAGTTATCAAAAGATTTTGAACTTAACCAAGAATCCAAAAGTTTTCCACTCCGACCAATAAAGGGGATCCCTTGTTTGTTCTCATTATTACCGGGAGCTTCTCCAATAAATAAATAATCTGGGCTATCTAAATTTCCTCTAAAAATAACAACATTTCCATCAGTCTTTAAAACATTTGCATAAAGTTCGTGTTTTTCAGCAGCTTTCTTTAAATTAACTATAGCTTCCTTTAGACCCATTTCAAAAAAATAAAAAGAAAGGAATTAATAAAGTTATTGATTGCTCAATATTTTTATATCTCTTTTAGTAGTTTCAGTGTATTTATATTCAACACTCACATCTATGCTTTGTGTATATTGTGCAGTTTGATCTATATCCATTATACAAACCAATATCTTTTCCTGCCCTTCAGCTAAAGTTAAATCTCCTTCAACTCCGCTTCCAGATGGAAAATTACAAGAAATTGTTTCTGGATCGACGTTATTTATTTTAACATGCACTTTGTTTTTTTCTTGTTGTGCAGTTAAAAGATCAATATCTTCACAAGAAACAACATCACTATAAACATTTCCAGTGCCCCTATTTTCAAATCCTATTTTGAAACTAATTTGACTTAATCCTCTCAACTCTTCAGTAAAACTAGTTATCTGTACTGGTCCGCTGGAAACACTTCCACTACCCAAGTTAACGCCTGCATAATTACATACTTCTTCTGAATCAGAATCTTCTATTCTTTTAGAAGTAATACATGCTTCTATATCAGACTTAGTCTGGTAAGGATAGCAAATCTTAGCAAATAAGGTCGTGTCATAAAATTGCTGGTTAATTGTTCCGGAATAATCTATTTCTCCCATTTCTACAAGAGCTTCGCCACCAACATCAAAAATATCTTTCTCAATTGGATATAAACTATTTGGAACCAATTTAAAATCAAAATTTAATGTACTAAATTCGTTTGGTGCCACACCAAAAAGTTTAAGTTTCACAGTATTTTCAGGAACATCATATTCTCCCATATTAACAACTTTAATTTTAACATCCACAGCATCATCTTCTCCAAATTCTGAAGGAGGCATCCCCTCTTCAAATTTTATTTGTAAAGCATCATTTCCACCAACATATGGCCCAATTCCCCTACCAGTAGGTACGGTTCCCTGTTCACAGGCAGCAACAAAAAGTACCATTACAGCCAAAAACGCTAACATTATTTTTTTCATAATATCTTCCTCCTTTATTGATCTTCCCACCAATCTATATTAAATACAATTTTCTTAGATTTTACTGATTTATATTTGTATCCTAAATTTATATTAAGATTATCTTTGTAAATTATTGGGGATTCATCAAATTCCAAGTCAGCAGTACACTCTATTGGATCCCCCTCCATAAATACAACTCTTCCTTCTCTTTTCTTACACACAAACTCTGCTGGAGTTCCACTCAAAAAAACATGAACATCAATTAAATCAAACTGGCTATCTTCTTCTCTGATTATTCCACCCGTAGAGGCCTTATCTAAATATATTTTCAAATCGATTTTACTACTTCCAGCTATTCTCTTTATATCCTTCTCTATTTTAGAAACAACTAATGGAAATGCTTTTTGTTGTATTCTAGAATTACCTAAAATCTCATCGGCATCACAATCTATGTCTTCTTGTAAATTTGGATTATCTAAAATACAAACATCAACACTAGACAAACTATTAATTGAAAAAGTCATCTCAGCACGTATACTTACATCTCCAACACTATCATCAAGGTCATGATAAGAATATGTAGCCATTTCAGAGGGGAAATACACTATTTTCTCAGAAGGAATAATTGTTCCACCACTGCCTTCATATGCTTCATCCACATATTCAGAGATACAATCTTCAGCTACGGGAACTCCCCCATAGTAAGCCGATCTATCTCCTTTAATGCATAAATCAAATTCTGCTTTTACGGGTAACTCATTAAAAACTTTTAATCCCACTTGGAATTCTTCATCTTCAGATAAATCCTCTTGGGGGTAGTCTTCTAAAAATTCAAAATCTAAAACTTTTGGGCTGACTCCAAGCCCTTCTTGACTAGATTGATCACAAGAAGATATCACTAATAAACCAATTACTAAAAAAAATATAACTCCTATTTTTTCAACCATAATTTATAAAATATAAAGATGTTTAAAAATGTTTCTTTTAACTATTAGATTCTAAAATTTCAACATTAGTTACACTTGTAATAACAAAGTTATACCAAACTTCTACCTTGACAGATTCTCTAATTGGGGCAATCTCAGAAGGGACTATAACATCAAAATAACACCCAGAATTAACTATTCTTTTATCATCATAACATTTCTTATCAGAACATTCTTTATTCAGAATATTATAAACATCATCTTTGAGACCAAAAACCTCAAAATTTCCCTCAACATAAGAATTACTCAAATCAAATTGACAAGCAGAGTTGTCTACAAAACTTATCACTCCTTCTGGCAAGTATATCCTAAAATCTGTAACTTCTTTTAACTTAATTCTTTGATCTGTGATTATATTAACTTCTAAATATGGATTAATTATATCTTCCAAAATAAACGGTTGGGGATAATCAATTTTTATTGGAACAGTGACTGGGCCAGGACTATATTCACTATCAACTGGCCTTCCTTCTTCTGATTCATCTATATCTTCCTGGTTAACAACCTGTAAACTAATATTAGACCTACTATAAAATCCCTCAAAAGAACTTATCAATTCCACAGTCCTAGTATCTTTTCTGCCTAAATATCCAACACCATCTTCAAACACACAAGAAATTGTTTGGGTTGGAAATTTCTGGTTGGGCAACTTTTTAGAATATGGAGGAAGAATTATTTCCTCAGGAAATATCTCATCTGCACTTTCTTTTTCATATCCCTGCAATTTACAATCAAAACTAACTTTAGTACTTTGAGAACTCAAACTTCCGATATCTAATTTGGCTACAACATTAATTGGATGATTCTCTTTAAATTCGCTGCTAGGGGTTCCCTTGAAGCTAACAACCGTAACCCCTATTCCCTCTTTTTTTAATTCATCATCTTCAAATCCACCAACCTCTTGTAAATTAGAAGAACCAAACAAATTAGTAAAAAATCCTTTAATCCCCTCACCAGATACTTCTCTATTCTGCCATCTTTCTACAACATTTTCTTCCCACCATCCACTTTGCCAAGCAAAAACATAAAATGATCCAACTAATAATAATAAAATAAAAACTATAGTAACCATTCCTCTACTTGAAGGAGCTTTAAATATTGCAATCAGATAAACAACTATAACAAAAAAGCCAATTAATCCCCACTTACTTTGCCAATTATACGATAAAATCGCCCCAATAATTATTCCAACTAGAAAAAAAATCCATTTAATAATCCATATAATTGCCCTTTTAGTAAGCTCGCCCTCTGACAAATCTTCTACATTTTCCCCTTCACGCATCACTCTTCTTAACAAAAATCTTGCGGCTTTCTGACCCATAATCAACCCTCTTTTTATTCATAAACTATTTTTAATTCATCTATACTAAATTCACTATCTGGTCTTACTTCAACAAAGTTATTTCCTTTTCTAATCATTCTACCTATATCAAATTGAGCAAACGTATTTCCCGTATTGAGATCAATTGTATCATCATTCACAATAATCTCTGCTCTTTTTCTATCCCCAAACATTTCTAAATTCAAATAATAATCCTCCGCCTCATCGTACACATTGTTTCTTATGTAAAATGAATAAGACGGATAAACCCTACCTTCAACTTCATTTCTAATTTCAATATCACTAATTAAATAATCTCCGCCACTCACACTAAATTTAAGTTCATTAACTCCAGATTTAAAATCTTCTTCATCCAATTCAATAGTATGCTCCTCACTCATACAAGGAACTAATTTACTAAATATCAAATGATTATTCAAATAAGTTTTCATAATATTGCTTTCTCCAGCATTTCCTTTACAAAATACAAAGAATTGCAATTCAGATTCTTGAATTGAATTTTTTTCAGACGAACTAACTGAAAAATCCAAAATCTCAAAGGAGTGCACCAATTCAAATTCTTTTCTTAACTTTATATCTTTCAAATAATATTTATTACTCGACCAAAAAACTAATCCAGACGGGCTAACTTGTAATCTAATTTTATTTTCATCCTCAAGATATTCTTTTGGTAAATCTATAGTTTTTATTCTATTTTCACTTATTTTTTGATTAAATATTTGTTTTCCATTCAAAGTAACAATTAAATTCCCTTTAGATTCAATTACAGCAAAGCTTAAAGATAATTCATCTAAAGAATCAATATTATTCAGACTAAAATCCAATTCTTGATCTAATTCTCCAAATAAACCATTTCTAACCTCCAGAGAATTTGATAAGGTTACAACTTCTGGTTCCTCCTGAATAAACAAATCTACAGATTCTAAAACATGATCAATTGTATCCTCATACTCCATATCTAAATTTCCTGGAGAAACTTCCAATAATATTCCATCAACAAACTCTCCCTCACACACTTCACTACAGTCATCACCAAGTAATTGACATCTCTCACAAGGAGGCATAACCAAGGTATATAAAATAATAAGTATAGCAATCAATATAATCAACCCCTGTATTTTTGGGTCATTCCCTCTTTTATTCATAAAGAACATATATTATTTAAAACTTGAAAATAATTTAAAAGCCTTTCTGTTAAACAAAATATTTTACATATTTTGGAAATTCTTCTTTCATCATCAAATCTACCCTATTTTCAGATTTTACCTCTTCTTTAAGATCTCTGCCCATTACTTTATTTTTCAAGAAAACATGACACAACTCATGAAAAACAATCGCTTTAACAAATTCAGGATTATCCGTAAGGTTATTCATAATATCCTCATTTAGACAAATTAACTCTTCCTCTCCATGGACAACCAAAGCACCAACTTTAAGGGGGATTTTTCTTTTAATTTCATCTTTAATCAACGGACTCTTTTTAGCTAATTTCCAAAATTTATCCAAACTTACCATAGAAATCTGACAAAACACCTTATGTTTCTTAGAAAACTCAATATGTGCCTCATTAGCTAAAGATTTTACTTGTTTTTTTGAAAACATAAATAAAAAAAGTAAACTAAATTTATAATGATTTCCATACTAAATTTTATAAATACTTCTATCTCACTAAAGGTATGGAAATTCTGATTATAGCATTAGTTTTTATTTATTTAATAATTTCTGTAATTTCAGATATAAAAACAACAGAAATTCCAGATTTTCTAAATTACTCCTTTATCTTTATAGGAATTTTTATTTATGGATTAAAAACTTTAGTAACCAACGATAATTCTTTCTTTCTTTCTTCAATAATAACAGTTGGAATTTTCTTTGCACTTGGAATTATTATGTACTACACTAAACAATGGGGTGGAGCAGACTCTAAATTACTTATGGGGCTAGGAGCATTAATTCCAATTTATCCAGGAGTACTATTAAATAATTTTTCACTTAAAACAACAAAATTTTTGGGATTAGATCTATTCATAAATCTCTTGGTAGTTGGAGCAGTTTATTCACTACTTTTTATCATTTATCTAGTTATAAAAAACAGGAAGGAATTTAGGAAGGAATTTAAGAAAATATATCAAAAAAAAGAAGTAAAATTTTTAGAAAAAATAATGTGGATTTCAATAATTTTAATTAATATATTCGGTTTCTTCTTATTTCAAAATAGTTTACAAAAGAATTTTGTGCTTACAATCTCTTTAACTCTTCTTTTACTTAATTATTTAACAATTTCAATAAAGGCAATAGAAAAAGTTTCCATGTATAAAACAATTTCTACAAAAAGGCTAAGAGTTGGAGATTATGTAACAAAGGAATTAAGATCGAAGAACAAATTGGTATACAAACCAATAGTACATGGAATAAATGAAAAACAAATGAAAGAAATAAAAAAACATTTCTCAAAAGTAGAAATCAAAGATGGGATAGTTTTTGCTCCAGTATTTTTAGTTGCAACAGCAATAACCTTATTTTTTGGAAATATAATTCTTTATTTATTACCCTAAAGCTCTTCTAACATCTACTACTTCTACAGAAGCGACTTCTTCGAACTTTTCTATACTTTCTTCTAAAGGATCTGGACTTCCTATAGATTCATCCATTACAAAAATAATTTTTAAAGCATTCAAACCAAAAGCAACTGGTTCAATTTCAGTTTTCATATCTGAATCTTCATTAATAAATTTCTTAATTTCAGATTTTACTTTAGTTTCCAAATCTTCCATATTAACTTCTGGACTTTCTGGCATAATCTTTATAGTAAGAACAACATCTGTCATTTTTAATTTGGTCCCTCAAATCCACAACTAGGGCAAACATATTTTATAACTCTCACTCTGCAGGATTTACATCTGATTATTTCTTCCTTTCCACAATTTGGACAATCAAAACATACAGAAGCATCTAAACTTCCTATTTTTGTTTTACATGAACAACAATATTTTTCTTTTTTTACCATAATAGAATTTTGGGAACATACTTTATTTATAAAGGTTTTGTTAGCTTCGCGGAACTTCATGATGTTCTAAACATCTTGCTTCATATTCTTCATCACCAACTAAAATTAAAGGACTATTATAGTGAGCCGGTTTTCCATCAATTAGTCTTTGTGTTCTATTAGCCCTTTTACCACATCCTTCATAATCACATCCAGCTGGCAATTTAACAACTCTGTCTGCCATTGCCAATAATCCGGGCATAGGTCCAAAAGGTTCGCCCCTAAAATCCAAATCTAAACCAGAAACCAAAACACTCTTACCCATAATTTGAAAGTCTCTTACTATTTTAATTAATTCATTAGAAAAGAAATTAGCTTCATCAAACGCAAAGACATCAATATCCTTCAACACATAATCTTCTAATCCCCTCCAAGGGTCTTCTGAATTTAAAATTTTGGCATCTATCTCTTCACTCATTCCTCTACTCACGAGTTTACCTTTAGAAAAACGATTATCTATATCTGGTTTAAAGGCAATATAATTCAAATTAGTATGATCCAAACGTTTTAATTCTAAAATTAATCTTCCAGTTTTTCCAGATTTCATAGGCCCACAAATAACTTCCAAATATCCTGGCGTATAAATGTCTGACATACAAAAAAATAGAATTAAAAAAGAAATTAAAAAGATTTGTATACTTTAGACATCATCTCTTACCCCCTCATCAGTTATATAAAATATGCACTCTCCATCCGGTAAGCTAGGACTATCTACAAGCTTTGCTACTCTAGAACCTTTCTTTCCTCTTCTAAGATACAATCTAGTAGCAGAAGCATGATGAAGTATGTGCCCCCCAATAGCTTCAGTAGGGTCTCCAAAAAAAGTATCTGGCTTAGACATAACTTGATTAGTTATATACACTGCCAAGTTATATGTATGTGCTAATCTTATCAAAACATGTAGGTGCTTATTTAATTTTTGTTGACGATCCGCTAATGTCCCTCGCCCCATAAATTCACTTCTAAAGTGACTCATTAAGGAATCAACAATAATTAGTTTTACAGGAACATTTTCTTTATTAATTAATTCTTCAACCTTTTCTGCCAACAACATCTGATGATCTGAATTAAAAGCTCTAACTACCTTGATATTTTCTAACACGTCTTTATACTTTAGTCCAAATCCTTCAGAAATTTGTTTAATTCTTTCGGGTCTAAAAGTTCCTTCAGTATCTATCCATACAACTGCCCCATCTGCCCCTCCTTTTTCTTTTGGCAACTTAGTAGAAACTGCCAAAACATGGGCTAATTGTGTTTTTGAAGATCCGTAAGCACCAAAACATTCAGTTATACTTCCAGATTCAAATCCTCCACCAATTAAAGCATCAAAATTCTTGCTCCCAGTTGTTATCCTTATCACTTGTTCTCTCTTCTTTAGCAAATCTAAACCAGTTTCAAAACCCATATTCAGTTTTTCTCTAGCAACTTGGATTATTTTTCTGGCAATTGCATCAGAAACTCCAGAAGCTTCTCCTAACTTGGAGGGAGATGCGACTGCAACACTCAATAAAGTATCATAACCTGCATCTTTCAATTTTTCTGCTGTAGCAGGCCCAACTCCTGGCAAATCATTAATAGTAAAATTCTCTTCTACCGAACTTTCTTCTTCAACAATATTAGTTTCTTCGATATCTTCATTAGACTCTTCAATATTTTCATTTATTATCTCTTCACTCATCTTCTTCTGCCTCCCCTTCTGATTGTTGCATTAATAACTCTTCTTGTGCTTTTTGCAAAACAAGTATAGCTTTAATTAAATCTTGTCGTCTTAAGTTTAAAGATTCTGATCTCCATATATCTTCTCCCTTTTTCTTCCAGCTCCTAGTTAAAGAAACCGTCTTAAATTCTACTGTATTCTCATTAAATGTCTTTTCATTACTCCAGATGGCTGCCTCTATGGCTCCAGACTTATATTTATTTATTGGTTTATTTACCATTTAAATCCCTCCTTTGCTTTCGCATTTTGTTTCAATTTCAGATAGTTCACCAAAAGTTGGCAAAACAGACTGACTATTATATATTTTAAATTTATTTAATTTTGACAAGACTAATTTTTCGCTCAGTTTTTCATAGCAAGTAACTTCAATAAGAGTAATACCTTTTTCAAAACAAATGTTTCTTTTTATCTCATCTCTTAATTTTTGTCTTTCAAATTCTTTATAATCTTTCCAAAACATAGTACTACTAAATTCAAAATGTTGTCTTCCCTGATACTCAAAAGCCAATTTTAACCTAGGAATAAAAATATCTAACTCAAGTTTTACTCCTAAAGCGGCCCAATCATGAATTATTATTTTTTCATTTGGAAATAGATTTTTAACATAAAGTAAAAGTTCCTGCTCTTTTCTAAAATTATTGCCAATAAGAGGCAGGCCAAGCTTCAATCTCCTTTGGTTTTCCGCCTCTCTTCTCTGTTTTCTATATTTTCTATTCAACATATTATGATAATTTTTATGTAATTTTCTATGTTCTACAAGTTTGGAATATCTATATTTTTTACTACAAGATTTACACCGCTCACCTCTAAAATTTTCTAAAGCAATTCCACAGTCTGAACACCTAGGCTCAGGCAATAACGACTTTCTTAAAAGTTTAATTTTACTATAATGGGCTTTATCTAATACCTTTTTCCTTACTTTATTATTCTCTCTCCATCGCCTATCATTATTTTTTTTACATTCTTTATTGTCTTCTCTCCATTTTTTGTATTTTAGCTTTAATCTCTCTTTATTTTTAAACTCCCAATCTTTTTTGTAATTCCTACGATATTCTTCAACACAATCTCTGCACACTACGGCATTTTTATTCAATTCTGTGATAATTATATCACAAACTCTACAAACTCTGACCTTCCTTAATCTCAAATTTTTAGCCTTTTTTATTATATTATGAATAGGGATGTTTAATTGTTCAGACAAAAGCTTATTTCTAAGATTTGGATAATTCTCTTTTAAATATTCTATATCTTTCTCAGACCATCTCAAATTTACCACCTTTCCTATTCGGATTTTATTTAATTCCCCATTCAAAAAAATGAGGAGGTGTTAAAAGTAGTATAATAAAACTTATTTATAAATATTTTCGCCGTGCGTGGCAAGCTGACAAGATGAATCACTACTTGGGAAGTAATATAAAAAACAGAAAGGTTTATATATAACACAGTATTATCTAATGTAATAAGGTGTAACAAATGGTAAAAATATTAATCGACCTATCAAAAGAAGAAGATAAACTAGTTGAGATGTATAAACTAGTTCATGATTTGAAAACAAAACAAGAAGCAATAAAACAAATGGTTCGATATTTTAAAGCAGATATCAAACCACGGCATATAAACGAAAAGGATTACTTTTCAACATAGGAGGCAATAAAAATGGAAATATCAACAATTATATTTTATGTAGGAATTGGCCTAGGAGTAATTATATTATACAAATTGATTAGTGGGTGGATAAATATTTACAATAAATTTCAATATTGGATTAATAAAGCAAAAAGAGCTTTTGCTGATATTGATGTAATTATGCAAGAAAGATTAGATAAATTATATGCTTTAGCTCAAATTGTTAAGAAATATGACATACATGAATATAAAACAATTAAAGATACTATTGAAGCAAGAAGTAGATGGTCAAAGGATATGCCATTAAACGATAAGGTTAAGATTACATCTGAAGTAGAAAATAATTTTTTTAAATTACAAGCAGTGTTTGAGAAATATCCAAAGTTAAAGGCCGACGCATTACATCATAGATTAATCACAAAGGGAAGCGGAGTAGAAAGAAGAATAAGAAAAACGAGATTGAATTATAATAGGGTTATTCAGAACTATAATCAAAGGTTACAACAATTCCCAAAAAATATAATTGGGTTTATTCATCATTTCAAGGAATTTGAGTATCTGGATTTTGCAGGACAAGAAACCTATAAACCAAAAGAAATATTCAATGATTAAAAAATAGGAATTAAGATGACATCATACCTTATTGAATTTCGTTTTCAATCAAAGAGAGTAAACTCCTATCTAAGAGGTATGATCTATCATATTAATCGAAAATTTAGAGTTGGTAAGGGAAAGCATGTGCCACATATCTCCTTACTTGGGCCATTTACCACAAATAATGAAGCCAAACTAATTTCTGATTTTGCTAGAATATGTTCCAAAACTAAATTATTGAAATTTAAATTGAAAGGCTTTGGTACTTTTGATAGTAATAGAGTCATATATGTAAAAATTAATGCTAGTGACAGCTTGAATGATTTCCGTATAAAATTAACAAATACCTTAAGAAAATATTGTAAGGTTAAACCACATGATAAAAAAAATGAAAAAGAAAAATTCGCATATCATTCTACAATAGTTATGAAACTAACTGAAAAAAAATTCAATCAAATTAAAAAATATATTAATAGTAAACCAAAACCAAATTATTCACAAATTGTTATGAGAATCACTTTGTTAAAGAGAGGTAAAATTTTAAAAGAGTATGATTTCATGCAGAGGAGATTACTTAATAGAAATCAATCATTAAATCGTAATACAACTAGAAAAAGTAAAGAATTATTGAGAAAATATATGCGAGGCACATATAAACCAGATATCAAAATAAGAAAAAAAACGAGAGTTGAATCAAAATCTTTCTGGAGGAAAATTAAATCTTTTTTTGGTGTTTAAAATAGAAAAATGGCGGTTTGTAACTAACCTCTTCTATTCAGAGGTCTAAAAAAATTGTATACTTCCCAAATTGACAAAAACAAATAGCATAAATATGGCATACAATAAAAACACAACACAACCAACCAATCCACTTATCAATAAAGAAATAGATGCGTAGTAGAATATACTAGAAATCTTTAATTCCTCCCCTACATTGATAACTTTTGACAATATCACCGATGTTACTGAACTTATAACACAACTAAGATAAATTATTATCCAAATCAAAAATACATCTCCCATATGGAGTAGAAAAGTTGTTACATTTATAAATATTCACAAAAACAACAAAAATCCAATCCCAACTAAAATAGCTATAAAAACAACCCACTCCAAAAATCCGCCAACTTTGATAAATCCATTAATTCTAGTACGATTCAAAGGAAAAAAGAAATACACTCCACGTGTGCTCAACATATCCATAATCAAGTGACTCATATACCCTAAAAAGAACGCTCCAGCCCATAGAGTTTTATCAAAGACCATAAATAAAAAGTAAATAAAAAATGGAAACCAAACAGTATGCATAAATCCTCTATGTCCAAATAATAAATTCAACAACCAAGATAAAGGTTTAACTTTATTCCCCAATTTACTAAAAGGATGATCTAAATCTGCCAAAACAGCAGAAAACACACAAATGGAAACAAAAAGAACTTTCTCACTTATATTAAAATATTCAATCATAAACAGTCCAACTAATAGACCAAAAACCAAATGAGTTTTAAACATCATATTAATAAAAAACAAAGAGATTATTTAAAGATTACTTTTCATAGTGTTCTCTATCTAGCTCTCTAAATGCATCCTTAGTAGGTTCGGGAATTAATCTGTAATCCAATAAAGTCAGCCCGCATCTAGAGAAAGGATTACCATCTTGCATAGTAACCATAACTCCATTTTTAGTCTGAAAAGCACCATACAAATTCTCCAAGATGGAGCCATATTCTCTACTTCTAACTCCAAAACTTTTATCGTCCCACGCAGCAACAAAGGGGTAACTCGAATCAGGAGCCATCATTAATTCCGTTTCAAAAAGGCGATTAAGGCTTTTCTTGCTCCTAAATTTATCATATAAAAATAGAAAATCGCCTCTCTTTTTTCCAATAATCAAATCTTCCGGAACAATAGTATTTCTTCTATCTTCAAAACCATACTCTTTACCCAATTCAATGCCAAAATCTTCTTCTAACTCTTTAATTCCTCTTTCATGTTGTCCAACAAAATCCCAACCTAAATTAATACCAATAACTTTTCCATACTCTACAACTACGTCAGTATCATGAGTGGCCCTCTTCATATCAAACTTCCTCCAACAACTCAGCAGGACTAGCTTCTTTTATTTTTCTAGCTACAAACTCTAATCGACTAAACATTTCATTATTATTTACTTTCCCTTCAATAATTAGTTGTTTTCCTAAAGCTTCGCTACGCCACTTATCAAACAATCCTAAAGAGTAGTTTTCCATATCTTCTTGGTTAAAAGAAAATAATCCTTGGATAACATCTCCAAAACCCACAACTCTTATATTTCCAGTACCATCATCAAAAAAGAAGTTTATCACTCCTCTTTTCTCAACATCAACTTTTCCATGTTCCTTACAAGTTCCGTCTTCCAAAACCTTTTTGCCACATTTAGTACAAACAGTAAAAAATCTTGGTTCAAATAGTTGAACAACCGTACCATACACTTCAACAAAATCCCCTTCTTTCACTTCTTCTATCTTTTTTCTGCCTAACTTACTAGTTGTCTGAGAAACATCTCCAATCTTCTCTCCTTTAGGGTTAACAATAATTTGAGCACCGTTTCCTAAATGTACTTCAACAAATCCATTGTTATCTCTAGAATAACCATTTTTAATTTTGACAACATCATTAGCCTTAAACATATCTTTTTCAATTTCATTAATTATTGGTTCGTCCCAAGCTACAATTCTAATAGAACCAGTTTCATCACCAATTGTAAAATTAACAACCCTTCCACTTCTTCCGTTTTTATTAAAAGAAACAACATCTCTAACTTCTATAACTTTCCCTAAAACAGAGATTCCCGACATTCCTCTTGGAATTTCTTTTATCTTTAAATCCTTTTCAGCAGAAACATTTTCAAATAACTTAACTCCTAGCTGGTTTGCTATTATGTGTGCAGCGCCCTCTTTACTAATTAAATCCGACAACTGACTTATTTTCTCATTAACTTTTTGTTCAATTTCTTCACTAGAAAGCCCCTTTTCCTCTTTTATTTTATCAACAATTTGATCGTAACTGAATTTTAACATTTCAACCCTTCCTCCCCAAAGTTTAGTTCTTCTTCAAAATCTATACCTATTTTTATAGATATCTCTTTTTCCAAACTTTGGGTAGTGAAGGATATTTTAAAAAGATTGCCCTCTTTTTTGTAATTAAAACCAGAAGACTTAGACTCCCAACAACTTTCCAGATTTCCACATTCATCAACTACTGACTTGATTTTATCCACTTTACTTATAAACTCATCAAAATTAAAGCCTTCAATAACATAATTTTCATTAAATTCTTTAGTATAAACTAAATTATAAGTTTCATCTTCCTCTTTCTTAACTATGGGAAATTTAGCTTCAACTATCAATCCCTCATCATTTCTAAAAATATCATATCCTGCTCCTAAATCTGAAATAATTATACTCTTTAACTTATTCCAATCATTTGGAAAACACTCTATGTCTTTTTTCCATAAAATGTACTCGCCAGAATAAACTGGATTTTCTAAACCTGCATTATTCAAAAGATTAATAATGGATTCTTTAGATTTTTCTTCTAATTGACTTTTCAAAAAATATTCTTCTTCATTAGCTAAAACATAACTTCTAATAACTTTAGTAGGAACTTCTCCAATTTCAAAGGTGTATTTTTGATTTTCAATTTTAAAAAGAATAGTAAGAGCCAAACTAACAGCAAGAATAGTAAAAATCAATACATAAACCATTAATATCCCTCTTTTATTCATGGACATCCCCAATCACCCCCTATCTGAATATCATCTTCTACATAAAAATAAACATAATCCTCTTCATTTAATCTTTGATATATCACAGGACCATCAAAAATGAAAGGTGTAACAAAAAAACCATTGTACCATGTAAATAATTTCATTTGCTGAACTGAATTCATATTACTCCATTTATCTCCATTAGATAATCCAAAAACAAATCCCCTTTTCTTCAACTTTCCATCCACATTGTAACAATATGTTATTTCATCCAAAAATCCTTGAACTTCTCCTTCGACTAGCTCTTTATTTTCTCCGCTAGACATATAATTTTTTATTAAATCGCTAATTAAAATATCTTCATCATCTAACATTACTTCAGTATTCAAAAAATTGACAACATCTGGATAATAGTTATAGTTTTTTACTTTATTATCTGCCTTAACAACACTTTCTATTTCTCCAGTATTCAAAGAACCAGTAAAGGCATAAATAGAATAAAAAATCAAGATCACAAAAATAAGCATAATAGCGACTATATCTGCAGATTCTATCTGTCCTCTTTTATTTTTGAATATCATTTACAACCTCTATCTCTAATATTCCATTTTTATCTTCAAACAAAACATAATGTTTAGAAAAACTACAAAAATACCTTTCTCTTATATTTTTCATATTACTAAGAAGACATTGACTAGTCAGGGGTTTATTAATTTCTAGTTCATCAATCAAAGTTTCATCTAAATCAAATAATTTCAAATGTAGTCCTTGTTTAGATTCGTCATTTAATCCAGTACATTTTTTTATATTTTCCAAATCAAAATTATCTAAATTTAGTTTACCAAACTCTTCAGAAGCTAGACAGTCTTCAGAAAACAACAATCTAGAAATAACCAACTCATTTTCTAATTCTTCTATTTCAAAATCTTGAATAAAATAAGCAGAAGCTCCAACCATAATTACAACAGCAACCAACAAAATAATAACTGTATACACAATCATCTTTTGAGTTTCTTTACTTACTTGATATCCAGCCATGATGTATCTCCATAAATTAATAATTTATTACCTTTCAATTCAAATATTAGTGGATCCAAACTAGAACTTATTGAATCGCCTTTATCAACAAACTCATTGTTTAAACAATAATATCCTTCATAAGAATACTCTGAAGCTATACTTCCAACTCTAACTTCACAATCGCTTTTGGTTTCAACTTTAAACTCTTTTTCAGTTTTTGAATAGGTATATCTTAAATCTAGATCTCCTTCAGAAGTTAAAATAGCACTTTCAATAAACGCAACATCTCTAGATATTAAATTTTGATAAACGGCATTATTATTTCCCAAGTTAACTAATGCCATAGTTATAATAAAAAATACTGCAATAGATAATAAAGAATAACCTATCCATAAATACATTCTATTAACCTCTTCCATTATTCTATTCTTAAAAATAGAGATTTATATTAGTTTTGTTGTACTATGTCAAAAGAAATCTTCCCTTCCTTCTTTTCAACGGCTAATAAAAATCTTCCACTACTGCCTTCTTCAATATCTAAACTAGTAATCTTGCCAACTTTATTAAAAACAACATCTTCATCAAATAATCTAACCATATCTTCAGAAACTAAGTTTTCACACCCTTCATCAAAACACAAAACAATACATGCAGCCATATAACACTCAGTAATATCAGAACCAATATTATACACATTTAAATAAAGATCATAATTAGAATAAGAATAAAAAGGCATTTCTTTTTTCTCTCCTTCCTCAATACTATTAATCACATCACTCAATTCTTCCACAGAAGCTTCTAAAAAATGGGCATCATCATTATTCATATCTTGAGTAAAATATTTAATAAGAGGTTCAGCAATAAAAAACATTCCAACAACCAGTACTGCACCAACCAAAAGTCCCATCAGAACATGTATACTTAATTTTGATCCTCTTTTTTTCATTTTAATCAACTAAATTAAAAAATCCTCCTAATTTTTCCATAAAGATATTAGCTTGTCCTCCAAATAGAAAGAGCATAAATATTAAAATAAATAAAGCTATAAGAAGGTATACCAAAGTATCCGTAGCCAAAGAAAATCCCTTTTTCATTTTAAAAAAAAGAAAAAATTAAGACAGACATCCGCCTGCACTTTCTACTGCACCACATGTCACTAAATCTTGACATCTAGCATATTCATCAACTTTTCCGTCTCCAGTAGTATCCAACTCATAGTCAATTGTACAGAAATTAGTCTTAAATTTCTCTAAACCTGTAGTATCATAACTGCTACAATATCCATTACATTCGACCACTACTTCTTGAACAGGAAGTGCTCCCTTTTGCCATATTCCCTGAATTTTATCCTTAAAAGTTTCAAAACCTCCAGTAAAGAAGATTGCAACTATAATTAAGACAAGTACAGCAAGGATTACAACTATTATCGTATTCGTTGAAAGCTCTTGACCTCTTTTTTTCATAGACCTCACCTCTTACTAATTTTATTTTAAATGGAATTTTTAAGTGTTTTGGTTACATAATGGAGAATCTTTAAATAATTCTGAATTAATTTTATCTAAAATACAAATTTTTCCATCATCTACTTTATAAAATAATGACTCTAAATCAACTTCATTCTTATATTCTAATTTTGTTGTTAGAATATTTTCAAAATCATCCAACTCAAAAGAAATATAAGACGTTCTTCCAGATTCTATAACTACCTTATTCCTTTTTATTCCTTCCAATAAAAAATTAGTTTGATCTACGATAACACAAGACTCTGAAACAAAAGTAAAATCCTTAAAGTTACCTTTACCTTCATCTAAAAAATTAAAAGTTGTTTTTTGATTACTTTGAACAACTTCAACAAAAAATCCATTAGGAATATTTAGTTTTTCTTTGGTACACCAACAATTAGTTTCTTCAGAATCCAAACAAGAGTTATACATAGGAACAAAAGAATCTTCAAAATATTCTTTTGTCTTATCTCTCAAACTATCTTGGTCTTGAAAAAAAGAAGAAATCTTATTCCCAAATTCATCAAATAATTCATCAGCTTTAGCATCGCTTGGAATTAAATAGTTATAAAGCATAAGCAAACCAAAGAGAGCTAACAAAATCATCAATGTACCATAAACAAGAGGCTTCCAATCAGTCATTATCCTCCACCAAACCTCAAAAATGATTTTACACTATCTAAGATTTCAACCATCCTTTCTCTATTTGTAAAAATCATTATTAAAATAACAACCAAAAACGCTAAAACCAAAACCCAAGTATAAATATTATCCCAACCAAGTTGACCTTTCTTTCTCATTGTCCACACACCTCAATTATTTTACTCGCTGGACCCACATATAATCCATTCAAATATGTATGCTTACTAGACGTTGCATATGCTGTTCCAATGATTGCTCCGCCTGCACTACATCCAATAGCAGCAGTAGTCCCAAATGTAATTGGGGACAAAATTACTCCACCAGCACATAATACCGCTCCCCCTAGTGCCGCCAAAGAAGACTCTCCCAAATTTTTACTCCAATCCACCCTCTTATCAGCAAAAAATACAACATAGACAGTTTCATCAGTTTTTATATTATACTCCTCTGGAAATGGCTCCAACAACTCACTCTGTTCTTCACCATAAATGTAAGCATAGAAACTCTTTCCAATAATTGGAATTTCTTCATCTCTTAAATACTGATCAAAATTATCAACAACCTTCGTATCTTTATTTTTCTGAACACTATCGCTAAAGTCAATTCTAGAACAAATATGGCACCAATTATCTCCCTTACCAAAATCTCTATCACTCAAAAAATCACTCTCTCCTCTATCAAACATATTCCAACAAGAAAACATCTCAGTAGAAATTTGCTCTTTTATAATCTCTTCATTAGTACTATCTATTTCAAAATGTATGGTTTCACATTTCAAATTATCTAAAATAGGATTACCAAGAATTTTTGATTTAGCTCTTAACAAAACACTAGTTTTACATGTTTCTCTCAATGAAGCTTGCTTTCCTTCTTTTATTATTTCAGGAACCACCCAAAAAATAATTCCTGCAACAACTAAAGTAATTATAATTCCTGCAATCATCCACTCCATTTTACCTTGTTTATTAAACAATTTGATTCACCCTGCTTATCACAAAAAAGAAAAGTATCCCTAAAGCTAAAACTATGGCCAAAAGAATAAGAATGGTTCTAAAATATCCTTCTATCACGCCTCTTTTAAACATAGATACAAAATACTTATTCTAACTTATAAGTTTTTTTATTATTTCAAAGAATTCTCCAAAACAAAAAATGCCAACTGATTGAATAATAACACAACAATCAAAGCAACAATACTATACAAAATAACACTCCTAATCAAGTTTTTGCCAAGTCTATGTTGCTCACTTAATTTATCCGCACCATTCTCAATTCCATTCGATAAGACAGTCAAAACATAAACTATTTGAACAACATAAATTCCTACAATTATTTGAAAGAAATATGAAGGAATAGTATTAAACTTATCAAACAGCCCGCCAATATTTCCTAGTTCTAAGGCAGCCGCAGAAGAAGTATCTACATTTGTTAAATCACTTAATTTTGATATAACTCCCACCATCATACTGCCTATTCCTACAACAATTCCAGAAATAACTGGTGCCATGAAACTAATCTGGCTTTTCATACTAGAAATAATATCTGAAAGTAAATCTTTCAGTCTCTCTCCGACCTCCTGGACAGAATTGACATAATTTGAAATACTGATTAAAGATTGTGAAACTATACTTGGACCCTTCTTTGAACTTTCTACTAATACTTCCATTGAACTCTCAACCAATGGACTCGGATAATCTTTTAATGCCCCTCTTTCTCTATCAAAAATTGCAGCCCTTAAACTCATTCCCAACTTTCTTAAATTATTATTTATTTTAGAAAACAATCCTCCAGTAGGGGTTCCAGTCATTGTTGAAGCAATATCTTTAAATGCACTTTCTGCTGGAATTCCATCACCAATTCTTGTTCCTAATTGAAATAAACTAGAAGAAAACTCTTTTTCTAACTTTTTAGTCTCCTCTCTTATCTTCAGTAAGTGTTTAGTTTTTGAAGAATAGTACGTACCCAAGCTCAGAGCTAAACCAAATGGTAAAGCAAAACTAAGTAGTAAAGCTCCTAAACCAAAAGGCCCATATACTTGCCCCCCTTTACTTTCAAATCCTAAGAAGGGCATATTTAAAAATTCAAAGTCAGGCATTATGTTAAAATAATAAATTAAAAAAGGACTAATTCCAATAATAAAAAATAATAAAAATATTAAAACAGGCAAAAATAAATTTCCTTTACTTTCTTCGTAACCTAACAAAGTTTCAGAATATCCAGATGGTCTTTTTGCTAATATATTTTTTCCAATATTATAAACAAGTAAAGGTAATAAGAGATTATACAAAATAGCTAGGTGATACCATTTAACTAAATCTCCCATGAAAGCACCCATTAGTGGGAATATAACTAGTCCCAATATTGGTAAAATAACCCCCAACATATGCAACATTGTTATAGGATTCTTTAGTTGATGAGCATATTTCATCATACCATGATATACTCCATCTAAAATAATTTTTAAAGATTTATCTAATAGACTAAGTCTTCTGTCTTCACTTGGTTCATATAAACTACTCTCTATTAAATGAAATGAATTAACAAAAGATAAATTATTATCTCTCCACAAAACCAAGTAATGATCCAAACTTTCTTTAACGGTAGTATATTTTCCAACTTCAACATCCCAAAATACTTTTCTCAAATCTAAAGCTATGGGGCCACCAATATGGTCTGAAGCAAACTTAACAGCATTTTCTAGGTTTGAAGTATGTCTCATATAGATAACAATATACAAAATACATAAAACAATTTGATCTCCTGCCTTAATTCTCCATTTATTCGCCAGGCTAATCGGAGTTTTAGTTAAAACAGGAATCATCATTAAAGATACTAAAAATAATATGGCCATCAAAAAGGCTAATCCTAAAATCTCGAAAACAAAAGAAATAATTGCAAGAATTAAAAAAAAGACCCCTGCCAATAAAGGATAAAATATTGCAAAGCTAGATACATCACTCAGACTTAAATTTAAATGGGTAATTTCTAAACTTTCTTCTAATTTTGGAATTACTTTATCATTGGGCTTAGTCTTAATAATTCTACCTGCAAATTGAGCAAACTTTTCATATCTAGTGGATGCTTTTGATAAAACCTCTCCCTTAAAAGTTTCATATTCTCTTGAAAATTCAGAATTCCTCTTGGGCTGTTCAACATCTCTTGAGATATTTTTCTCTAACTTAGAAGTATACTTCTTGATTAACCCATCTAATTCTTCTTTAGGAATGCGTTGCATAATTGCTTGCCTCTTTTTTTAACCATTCATTCCATCTAAACAATATTTTCTTACTATCTAGTTTTCTTTCTTTTTCCAAAACAACATCTGATATTTTATGAAAAGCATCATTAGCTAAAACAACAAAATCTGCTTCCAATAGTTCTGGTTTTTTAACTTTTTTTGAATACTCAACTAATTTTTCTTTAAGATCTGCCCTCAATTGAATATTATCCCAAACAGCATCCCAATCTCCTGCCCATTCTTTAACAGTTGATGCTATCTCTTTTATAATTTCAGAATCTCCATTTATTAAATTATCCGTTGGTTCTAATTCGTCAGTAATAGGATTATATTTCATCAGTTCTATAAATGCTCCCTCCTTAAGGGGATCATCTTCCCAATGTTTTCTAACTTCGGTTATACTCAAAACTCTCCTAATTTTATGTAATCCGTCTGGAGTTTTTATTGGATTAACAATAACAATAATATCTGTGGCTTTAAAACTGGTCCTAGGAACTCCCAAATCATTGACCACCCTATCATAAATTGAGTATGCACTTCCTCCATGGATAGTTCCAGCCACAACATTAGCTAACGCCCCAACTCTCATTGCTTCATATAATGCTAAAGCTTCTTTGCTTCTTACTTCTCCAACAATTAAACTGCTATCTCCTAATCTTAAACTTGTTCTAATTCCCTCTTCTGCAGCCAACTCGGTTCCTCCTTCAGAAAGTGCAGATCTAACTTTCATTGGTTGTATATTATAATTTAATTTTCTCAATGCTTTTACAGGCAATTCTAAGGTGTCTTCTACTGTAATTATTCTAAATTTCCTCATAATTTCAACCATAAAGCTGCCTAATAAAGAGGATTTACCAGAACTTCTAGTTCCGCCAACTAAAACGCTTCTAGATCCATCAATTAAAAAACTCAACAGTCCCGCACCCATTGGATTAATTGTTTTATTTTCAATAAATAAAGGCAAAGTCCACGGTTTATCCCTATGTCTTCTTAGAGCATATCCTAGCCCCTCTGGATTTAGTGGTCTTCCAATAATTGCAACTCTAGCTCTTCCACCAGGGACAACCAGTTCTGTATCCAAAACTGGATTGGCTTGATCTAGAGGTCTACCAGAAATCATTCTAAACCTAGTTGCCCATGATTCGCCATCTACCGCACTCGGAATAATATTTGTAACACAATCATCATAATCTTGGTGAACTATAAAAATTGGAGTTTGTCCTATTGGACCATTTATAACAATATCTTGAATTTTTTCATCTTTTAATAAAACTTCTAATAATCCAAATCCTACTGTGTATCTGACTAATATTTCTGCTAGCCCATTTGCTTCATCAAAATCTAAATCAATTCCTCTATGTTGGGCCAACTCAACAAGTAAGTCCCTTCCTATATTAAAAAAAGTTGTTCTCATCCTTTCAATATCTGTAAACTCTTTTTCTTCTGGTTTATGTTCGGCCAAAATATTCCTAGCCATATCCAACAATTCTATTTTATCATCGTCCAAGTTAAATTCGGGGGGGGTTAAGTGATAGTAGTTTTTAACATCATTATCTAAAGAGAACAAAGAAACATTTGTTTCTTTGTCTAAATTATAACTATCTAATTCATAAGCACCAATAGGAATTTGGGCCATTAATCTAGTCAACATGAAGTTAGGACTAATAATGGGCCGAAATATATTTACATAAATAGATCTATCATCCAAAACATATCCATCCAAATCTTCTTTAACAATAGAAATAATTTTTAATTTACCTAACAATTCAAAAGTTTCCACCAACAACTTCAAATAATTGTTTTCTTCTTTTACATCTAAATTGCTTCTAATTTTTTTAAGTTTTATTTTTTGCTCTCTGATCATTCTTTTTAATTCTACATAAGCTCCAATTGGATCGCTTTTCAACAAATTACCAATAATATATTGTACATTAGCCAACTTTGAAGGATTTCTACTTAAATAATCCATACTTAGTCCAGGTAAAAAACTTAAGATTTTTTTTTGTCTGGTAAAAAACACATAAATGTTAGCAACTGCTCTCAACATTTGAGTTTGTTCTTCATCATACATATAATTTCTATCTGCAGAAAGAATAATCCTATTGACAGAAGGAGCCTGAATTAATTTATCAACAACATCATTCATACATAACTTACTATGTTCGATTGAAGGAGGGAAACTAACTCCCAAATAATTTACTTTTAATATCTGCTGACCTCCCTCTTCCAAAATTTCATAATCCCCAGATTTCAATCCTCTTTTCGAAAAAACCATATTACTACTCCCATTCAATAACATAACTTTTATTACTCAATATCCTTAGTTATTCTTGTAAATTAAAATACTTTCGTTTTTTATTCAAAAATGGACGGGAAAACACAAACATCGGATCAGTATACAACGGCAAATGAGCTAAACACGAGAATAAGAATTCTTGAAGGTAAATATAATCTAACAAGAGAAAGGATGTTAGTAATAAACCAAAACATGTTAGACCATTACAAGAAAGTTAGCAGCGATACAAAAATTCTTAGAGAGGAAATAACAGAAATAAAAGATTCCATAAATTTATTAAAAGATACTATGAAAAGTATTGTAAAGGAATTACAACTTTTAGCAAGAAAAGAGGAACTAAAGGTTTTAGAAAAATATATTAACATGTGGAATCCATTAAACTTTGTAACAAAAGAGGAAGTTGAAGAATTAATCAAAAAGAGGTCAAAAAATGATAAGTCAAAAAAATAAAGAAATCCCAACTGAAAAGATTCAACAAATGCAAAGTCAAGGATTGCAAAACCAAGATATTATTTCAAATTTACAAAAGGAAGGATATAAACATGAACAAATATCTCAGGCCATGGACCATGTTGCAATAAAAGGAGAACTCCCTGATACCGGGATGAACCCAATTCAAAGATCTCCAACAGAAGATATACCTGTAGGATTACTAAATGCACCTTCTCCATCGGTCCCTCAAAAACAGTATGAACCAGAACCACAACAACAACCAGAAATGGTTTCTCAAGAAGAATACGGAACTCCCACAGGATTTTCTCCAGAGCCTTTAGAAAGAGCTAGTTACGATGCAATAGAAGAAATTGCAGAATCAATAATAAAAGAAAAATGGGACGAACTAATAAAGGGAGTTGGAGATATAGCCCTATGGAAAGAACGAATAGATATAGATTTAGAGGGAGTAAAACAAGAACTGATTCGTACTCAAGAAAAGTTTGAAAATTTACAAAAATCTGTAATGGGTAAAGTCTCAGAATATTCAGAAGGAGTTATTAATGTAGGAACGGAAATGAAAGCACTTGAAAGAGTTTTAGAAAAGATACTTTCTCCATTAACAAGAAGTGTAAAAGACCTACAAGAAGTCTCAGAAAAATTAGCTAAAAAAACTCCAAGAAAAAGAGCAAAAAGAAAACCAACAAAGAAAAAGGCTACAACCAGAAAAAAGAAAAAATAAATTAAGATTTAAATTTTAATAATTTAGCTAAGTTGCCAATTATTATTAATAAAAATAAAGCCCCAACTATTCTTGGATGAAATATAGTTCTTAAAATAGTTTTACTTGGGTCTGCACCTTCAGCATACGGAGTCAAAACTGGACCGAAAACCTGTGTTAAACCTATAGCTAAAATTATAATAAAAATCCAAAAAACAATTCCTTTAACATCCATATCTTCTGGCAATCCCAAATCTCCATCTTTTGCCCAAAAAGACATCATAATAAACATAAAAACTAAGATAACAATAACCACGACTCCCCACACACTCATAAACCTAGCTAACTCAATTGCAGAACTTGACAAAATTACCAAAAGAGAGACCGTTAGAGAAACAAGAAAATCTATAGCAGACTTTCCACCCAATAATTTCAACTTTTGTAATAAAGCATATATAATAAGAAAGACAAATACAAAACTAAACAAAGGGACCAGGTGTTCTAAAATTCCAAGATCCAAAAAAGTTGCCATATCTCTATACGCCTCCTAAATAAATTTTCTTTTTCTTTCCTGTTGCCTTAATAATAATTATAAAAAATGCGATTATCGCTAAAAAGATTATTACGTCTATAAAAGGTTCTAAATAATACAGAAATGTGTACATTGCCCCAGTAAAATCTCCATAAGGATTAAAGTATTTAGCTTCTACTAATGCCCAAATAGTTGCAAATACTGCCAAAACAAGTGCGAAATACCTAAGTGGAGTATTGCCCTCTCCAACTTTCATTATAAACATAAATAATAACATCACAATTGAGAATAGAATAATCATCAAGGAAATGTTTGATATTGATGCATTTAAAAAGTCCAAAAGTTCAGTATTTGTAAGTATTGTAAAAGATAACAATAGACTCAGGCCTATATTCAAATTTTTTTTATTCTCTCCAAATACATGAGTTTTTTCAAGTAAAGCAAAAAGAATTGCAAAACAAATCAAAAAAGGAACCAAATATTGAAAGAAACCATAATATTCTATATCTCTAATGAATCCATAAATATCAAGGGCCAACTTTCTTTACCCTCCTTAACCTTTACCGCCTGAATTTCTATCTCTAGTAATTAAATAAATTGCACCAACAATGATAACTAAGAAAATAATTCCTCCGACAGTTTCTCCTCCTGCTCCTCCAGAAATACCATCCATAATTTTATCTAACCAGGTTCCAGAATCTGAAGGCATAGCATTCAAAATAAATGCCAAAGTTAATATGAACAAAACGAACATAAAAAATTTAAACCATCCTTTATGTGCTTTATAAAAATCCTCACTGTCTTCTTTAAAGAAAACACCAGTAATCATAACAAACATAACTATTAACACCAATATCAATATCATATTTGGCAAAATGTCTGATATCAAACTTACCACTTTATTTGCAGCAACAGTTAACAAAGATACAGATAATGCAACAATTAAGTTAACATTTGATTTGTCTTCTCCAAGAATTTTTGTCTTTTCTAAAAAAGCAAAAATTATTGCAAAGAATAGTAAAAAGGGAAGGACTACATCAAAAAAACCGAAATCCCTCAAAAACTGTATTGTATTTTGTAATGTTGATGCCATTTAAGATAAGAAATAAAGTTTATAGTATTTAAATCTTTTTATTCCCCGTCCTCGTCCATCTTTGGAATAGCTGCCTTACTAATAATCATTACATCTCCAATTGAATTAACTAGTTGATGTGGCACAATTACTCCTTTAGCTCCACCCAATACTTTAGATAGATATGATCTCTTAGTAGCCTTCACTCTCCACCCAAAAATTTTATTATTGGCCAAGATAGACTCTTCAACATCACCAAAATAGTCGCCTGCATCAGTAAATACTTCCACACTAAAAACATCACTTAATTTTTTTGTCTTTAACATTTTAAACCTCCATTTTAAATATTAAAAAGAGAAGTCTTTTAAACTTTATAAATTTAACTTTCGCATGAATAGTGAAAAAAACATACTTATAGTGGGTACATCCCATATATCCCAACAAAGCATAGATGAAATACATAAGTATTTTGAAGAATTTAATCCGGATATTATAGCAGTAGAATTAGATATTCTAAGGTTTCAATCATTGATATCCAAAAAACAAAAGCGGAATTTAATGAAAGAAATAAAACATTTCGGTCTAAAAGGAGTTATTCTAAACACAATAGGGGCCTGGATTGAAAACAAACTAGGTCAAAAAGTAAACATAAAGCCAGGTGCAGATATGAAAGCAGCAATAGAGCTAGCTAGAAAAAACAAGAAAGAGTTGGCCTTGATAGACCAAGATATCAGAATCACATTAAAAAAATTAACTAAAGAGGTTAAAGCAAGAGAAAAACTAAGAATTTTTCTTGATTTACTTAGAATCCCCTTTGCAAAAAAACAAATGAAAAGTTTAGACTTAACAAAAGTACCTGAACCAGAATTTGTAGATGAATTATTGAAACAAGTAGAGCAAAGGTATCCCGGGATTTATAAAGTATTAATAAAAGATCGTAATAAAATAATTGCAAAAAATTTAAATAAACTAAAAATAGAAAAAGAAGGTAAGAAAATAATGGCTGTATTAGGAGCAGGACATAAAAAAGAGGTAGAAAAACTAATTTCAAATGGCAATCTTTAATTATTTTGACAAAAAAGAGATGGGTTCTTTGGTAGGAGCATCACTAGTTTTAGGGTTTATTTTCTCTTTCAACAACTTAACTCATTCAGAAGTTTCAGTGTCTTTACTAATAATCAATTGGATAAGGGCGTTTATATTATCTTTTATTGTTTATCTCATTTATTTGATAGCCAACAAGAATGCAGCCAAATTACATGGAGCAAAGATCCAATTCAAATTGTGGGGCATGGACAGATATTGGTTCAATAAAGGAGCAAAATTCTCAAAGCTATGGTTTTTTGGGCTAAAAATAAACTCATTTAAAGCAGGCATATTGGTTCCATTGATAGTGGCCTTATTTTCAAACATAAACTTTGCAACCACTTCCTACACCGAAATAACAGAGGTTGTTGCACAAAGGGCAGGGAAAAAATTTAAACATTTAACAGATTTAGAAATTTCAAGAATTCACCTAGCCGGGCCATTAGCATGCTTATTATTAGCAATAATATTGACACCCCTTGGTTCATTTAATACACTTGCAGAAATTGCAAAGATGGTAGCTCTTTTTTCATTTGTACCTTTTTCAAAATTAGATGGGGCAAAAATTTTATTTGGTTCACTTCCACTATATGTATTTGGTTTGGGATTCACAATAGCAAGTCTCCTTCTAATAAACATATTGCCTACAGCAGCATTAATATTTTGGGCATTCCTAACTGCACTAATTGTTTTTCTTCTATATTTATACAGAACTAACTAGGCTCCATAATCCTTTAAAAAATAGCCAACCTAAAACTAACCAAGTCAATCCACTTACAAATCCAAAAAAAGATAAAAAAATAATAAATGAAGATAAAATATCTACTATGCTAAACAAGTCTTTCCAAGTAAGCAAAGATTTGATTATTAATAAAACTAAGAAAAAAATCAAAAGCCACTCAAAAATATCAAATTTCAAAAATAAAAATAAGAACACCCCAGTTAACATATCAATTGCTCCCAATATTTTTAACATAGTTAATGGGATAAAAATAAAGTTTAAAAATCTTTCTTGTCAGCTTGCCACGCACGGGGAAATTATTTATAAACAAACAACATTTCTAAAAATAAATGAAAATAAACTTCCAACCAAGATTATATCAAGAAACCATCCTAGATAGCTGTATAAAAGACAATACATTGGTAGTACTTCCTACAGGCATGGGAAAAACAAAAATTGGTATACTGGCAGCAATTAACAGATTAAAAGGATATCCAGATTCAAAGATTTTATTCCTAACTCCTACAAAACCATTGGCCAACCAAATTTACAATGAATTTAAACAAGAAACAAATATTAAAGAAATAAATCTTTTCACAGGAACCGTACAACCTAAAAAAAGAGCAGAGCTTTGGAAACAATCTAAAATAATTATATCCACCCCTCAAACAATAGAAAACGACATAATAAACAATTCAATAAATTATTCAGAGGTTTCATTATTAATTTTTGACGAAGCCCATAGGGCACAAAAAGATTATTCATATACTTGGATAGCGAAACAATACCATAAAAATTCAAAAGTAGAAAGAATAATTGGATTAACTGCTTCTCCCGGATCAGATAACGAAACAATCTCAGAAATAATAAAAAACCTCTATATAAAAAACATAGAGGTAAGAACAGATCAAGATCCAGATGTCAAACAATATATTCAAGAAATTGATATTGATTGGATAAAAGTTAATCTTCCAAATGAGCTTAAAGAAATAAAGAAATTTTTGGATGATGCTTTAAAATCTAAGTTAAAATCATTGTCAGAACTTGGATATTTAAGAACCAAAAATATTTCAAAAAAAGAATTACTTAGAATACAAGCATCTATACAAGGGAGGATAGCAACTGGAGAAAAAGATTTTCAGATGTTTAGAGCTATTTCTGTATGTGCTGAAGCAATAAAAGTTAATCATGCCATTGAAATGTTAGAAACCCAAGGCGTATCTTCATTAAATAAATATTTAGATTCAATTTTTAAAGATACAAAGGTTCAAACCAAAGCTGTAAAAAATCTTATAATCGATTTGAATGTAAAATCGGCGTATATAAAAGCAAAAAATTCAAAAATACAGCATCCAAAGTTAATAAAGCTAAAAGAGATAGTAAATAAAGAAATAAGCAAAAACAAAAATTCTAAAATCATTATTTTTAATCAATATAGGGACTCAGCTCAAGAATTAGAAAAAGAACTAAATAAAAATAAAGATATAAATGCAAAATTATTTGTAGGGCAAGCTAAAAAAAATGGAACCGGATTAACACAAAAAGAACAAATAAAAATTCTAAAAGATTTCGAATCAAGTATTTACAATTGCATTATTTCAACTTCTATAGGTGAAGAAGGATTAGATATCCCTAAAGTAGATATGGTAATTTTCTACGAACCTATTCCTTCAGCAATAAGAACAATACAAAGAAGGGGGAGGACTGCAAGGCACAAGGAAGGGAAAGTAATTGTATTAATGACAAAAAACACAAGAGATGAAGTATACCATTGGGTTTCTGTAAATAAAGAAAAAAGAATGCATAGGTTACTAAAAGGATTGAAACATAATATAATACCAAAAAAAGAAAAAACTCTAAATGATTATATAAAAGAAAAAGAAAATTTCAAAGTAGTAATAGATGTAAGAGAAAAAGGATCCAATCTATCAAAAAAACTAGTAGACATAGGAATGGATGTAAAAGTAAAGACACTTGTTTCTGCAGATATAATTGTTTCAGATACAGTTGGAATAGAAAGGAAAACAATTCCTGACTTTGTAAATTCCATTATAGATAAAAGAATTTTTACACAATTAAAAGATCTAAAAAATAATTTTGAAAATCCAATAATTATTTTGGAAGGAGAAGAAGATCTATATTCAGTAAGAAACATTCATCCAAACGCAATCCGTGGAATGTTAGCTACAATTGTATCATCTTTTAAAATACCTCTTTTGAGAACAAAAGATTCTCAAGACACCGCAGAACTAATAAATGCAATAGCAAAAAGAGAACAAATAAAAGGAGAAAAAGACATACAAATTAGAACAGACAAAATTCCTATGAATACAAAAGAACAACAAGAGTTCATAGTAGAGTCTTTTCCAAGCATTGGACCATCTTTAGCAAAAGCATTATTAAGAAAATTTAAAACAGTGAAAAAAATAATAAATGCTCCTAAAAAAGAATTAGAAAAGATAGAAAAAATTGGTCCAAAAAAATCAAAAAATATACAAGATATTTTAGATGAAGTATATCCTGAAGATTAACCTATTTCTAATACCTTAGAATATCCACTCCATCCAGAAAGTTCTTCTTCTAAGAGGTAAAAATCCTTAATTATTTCATTTTCAACCAAAATAATTTTATCATCTCTTTTATCTACGGGGATTGCAACAACAAATTCATATTCTCTAAATTCCATTGAACCAACATCACCATAGTCTTTAAACAAAATGGGTTGTTTTGGAATACTAATACTATGCTCTCCGTGATTTATTTTCAAAGTAGAATCAATTAATTTGGATTCAGTTGCATAACCAAAAACTGGACTCATTTGAACTTCTTCTATTTCACAGTTTCCATCAACATCACAATTTCCAGAAACAACATAAATCTTCTCAGGCGGTTCCTTGGGAGCTCCATCCTCTTCAATATCTCCAACAGTTGCCTTGGTCTTTTCCAAGATAAATTTTTCAATATACCATTCATTATATGGTCCAAATCTATCGCTCTTCCAATAATTACTCATAATTCCATAAAATACAGACCTAGAATTCTTATCATTTACACAACCAACATGACATTCAGATTCATCTACAACTGAAAATTTCGGACAAGTTGAGTATTCAGAATCACAATTGGGAGCATCCCAATTTATTCTTCCACCAAATACATATTCATCTGCAAAATCCGGCCCTATGTGGCCCCATTCATGTGCTAAAACTAAAGGATCATCAACTGAATTAAGTGAAACAAGATTATGCCAAGCAGAAGATCTTAAATGTTTAAAAAAGTTATTTACCTTATCTCTGCTTACTAACACTACGTTCATATCCTGGCCAGGACACATAACTGCACTTCTCTGAACCAATTTTGGATCACAAACAACTGCATCATCATATTCACACCCATAATCACCAAAATCTTCAACTCTAAAAAAATTAAATCTGTCCCTATAACTATTATGTGGAACAACACTCAAAAAACTTAACATAAATTTCTCACTATCTTCTCTAAACTGTTCAAGATTTTTATATTCTGTACCTAAAAAAACAATATTTATACTATTTTCATAGTCTCCTCTATCTTGCATAACAACACATCCAGTAGTTGGTTCAGATGTAAATCTCACATTTTCTTCAGGGCCAAAAAATAAAAATCCTAAACTAAAGGAAACAATCACAATAAAAACAACAAGTGGCCACCATCTAGTCCCATTGCTTCCTTCGATCTTTTCTTCATCTGACATATTTTAACAATAAATAACTCAATTAATAAAACTTATGTTTCAAATATTTCAATTGCTTTATAGATATGTGTTCCTTTTAAAGGAATACTCTCAACTAACCCAAAACTTTCAACAACAAATTCCTTATTAAAGAAATCAAATGATTTTATTTTATCATTAAGTTCATTTTTTTTCTTAATTATTTTTACTCTACCTAACGTAAGGTGCAATACAAACTTCTGACCCGCTGGGAAAATATCTATAAATGCTTCATCTATTTTTCTCTGTAATTCCAAAGTTTTCTCAGAATCAAAAAAAGATAATTTAATTACACCTGGGTTTTTCTTAGATGAAAAAAAATCTATTTCTTTAAACTTTAATTTGTCAGATTTAAATTGTATGTTAGATAATCTTTTTTTTATTTCAGCCAATAGAGTTTCATCTACTTCACCAAGAAACTTCAAAGTTATATGTAAATTTTTCTTAGGAACCCATTTTATCTTAGCCAGATTTGAAGGAATATATTTTTGAATCCTATACAAATTATCTTTAACTTCTTTAGGAATATCTAAAGATATAAACAGCCTCATTTTTTCATCTTTTGTTTTAATTTTTTCTCTCCAAAAAAAATCCAATATAATACAAATAAACTAATTAAAGATAAAATAAATACTAGTGTGTCACCCATTTTAACCAAACATATTTTTAAATTTGCCTTCCTCCTCTTGATTTTTTATTTTTTTAACTGCTTTAAGAAAATCTGGTTGGTTTACTTTCAATCTTTTATTTCTTATCGCAAAGTATCCTGCTTCTGTACAAACCGATCTTATTTCTGCTCCAGAAAGATTATCAGTTATAGAAGATAAATGATTTAAATCTACCTTATCCAAGCCCATCTTTCCGGTATGAATTCTAAAAATTTCTTTTCTTTCTTCTAATTGAGGGTAAGGTATTTCAATTAGTCGGTCTAATCTTCCAGGGCGGACTATTGCTTGATCCAAAATATCTACTCTATTCGTAGCCCCTATAATTTTAACATCATCTAAGTGATTAAAGCCATCTATCTCACTTAATAGTTGCATAAATGTTCTTTGGACCTCTCTTTCACCAGAAGTTCCAACATCGACTCTTTCAGAAGCAATTGAGTCTAATTCATCTATAAATATAATAGAGGGTGCTTTTTCTCTAGCAAGTTTAAATATCTCCTTAACTAATTTTGCTCCTTCACCAATAAATTTTTGAACAAGTTCTGAACCAACAATTTCAATAAATGTAGAATTAGTACTGGCAGCTACTGCTCTTGCCAATAAAGTTTTTCCGGTTCCGCTTGGACCATAAAGTAGAATCCCCTTCGGAGGTAAGATTCCTACCCTCTTAAACAATTCTGGATTTTTTAATGGCAATTCAATAACCTCTTTTATTTCTCTAACTTGTTCTTTCAACCCCCCAATTTTCTCCCAACCTACATTTGGTTTATCAACAATAAGAAAGTCTTCCACTTCATGAGTTTTAGATTTTCCCATCTTATCTACTAAAACTAAAGATTTCTGCTCTGCCAAAACCCGGTCCCCCTGGGTTACCTTTCCAATTAACAAAGGAGAAACATTTACAAAAAAATGGCTTCCATTTGGTAATCTAACTATTGCTTTTTTATCAACTACTTTCAAAACATCGCAAACAAGTAAGGGAGGTTCCTTCATCATATCTAGTTCTCTCTTTAATTGAGAAACCATATCTCTTAGCTTCTTATTGTCCTCAGAAAGATAACTAGTCACATCACCCTCTTTTTTTCTGATTGAAATCATAAGTTAAAATGGAAAATTGCATTTAATATATAAATATTCCTCTTTTAGAAAGGAAAAATTATTAAATAAAAAATAAACAATAAAACTTAATGAAAGAAAAATTAAAATCTATCCTTATTGTATCTACAAGTTATATCATAGCAGCCATTCTAACAATAATTTTACTACCTCTAATGTTAGTTATGATAGCATACAGAAAAGTGAAAAAATCAAATAATATAAAATCACGAAAAATAATGAAGGGAGGGGAGCCATTTTTTTATAAAAGAGGTAAGATAGGAGTATTGTTAATACATGGATTTACAAGTACTCCTCAAGAATTAGGATACTTAGCAAAATATTTGGCCAGTAAAAATATATCTGTTATGGCCCCTTTATTAGCAGGACATGGGAGATCTCCGGAAGTAATGTTAAAGACTAGCTCTGAGGATTGGATAAACTCTGCAAAAAAAGCACACATAGAACTTAAAAAACACTGTGATACTACCTTCATAGGAGGGAGTTCTCTTGGAGGAAATATAGCTGCAATTCTAGAAAAAAGTTGCAAACCTTCTGGATTAATTTTACTGGCCATGCCAGCTTATTTTAGTAGAGAATTAAAAATTAGACTATTCGTACCTTCCTTTCCAATTCTTAAAAGAATTAAACAGACCATGAGAAAGTCTCATTTAAAACATCACAAAGAAATAATGGAAGAAAAAGTACACTATAAAGTTCTTCCAATAGGAAACCTAAAGGACGCATATGAATTAACCAAAAAAACAAGGGAGATTTTGCCTTCCATAAAAACCCCTACAATAGTTATACAATCAGATAATGATTGGCAGTTTGGAAAGTCAAATGCTAAATATATTTATGAAAATCTAGGTTCAAAGTTAAAAAAATTATATTTTATAAAAGATTCTTACCACGTATTCATTTTAGATTCAAAAAGAGAGACATCTTTTAAATATATTTACTCATTTATCAAAGAGGTTCTAAAAAAGAAAGATATTTAACACAAACTAAATTCCCCTTTCTAAATGAATGAAAACACATTATTAAAATGTTCACTATTATTTTCTATTCTTGGAATCCTAGCAATATTATTCATCTCAGAAACTAGTTCAATAGAATTATCTAAAATTTCAGATCTCACTAAGGAAAGTATAGAAGAAAAAGTGAGAATTATTGGAGAAATAAAAACAATAGGCGATTCTCCAGGATTAATAATTTTAAACTTAGAAGATGATACTGGGACAATCACAGTAATGTTATTCAAGAATGAAGAAGAAATTCCATTAGAAAAAAATCAAAGAGTAGAGGTGATTGGAACAATAACGGAGTATAAAGACCAGCTAGAAATAATAGCTGATCAAATCAAAGTGGCATAACATGTTCATAGAAATAATAATAGCAATTTTCCTGGGATGCCTTTTTGGAATCTTCACGGGATTGATACCAGGAGTCCACATAAATCTCATTTCTTTGATTGTTTTAAGTCTGTCAGCATACTTACTAAACATAACATCTCCAATTATAATAGCTGTATTCATAATATCAATGTCCATAACCCATAGTTTTCTAGATACAATTCCATCTATTTTTTTAGGTGCCCCAGAAGCAGACACTGCTCTCTCGGTTTTACCAGGACATAAAATGCTCTTAGAGGGACGAGGATACGAAGCCGTTATGCTTACTTTAATAGGTAGTTTTTTTGCATTAATTCTAACCATAATTTTAGCATTCCCTATTGGGAAAATTATAGAATTTATTTATCCATTTTTACAGCAAATTATGTCATTTATATTAATTTTTGCTTCTTCTTTTTTGATATTCAGAGAAAAAAAGTCTAGATTGTGGGCACTCACATTATTTCTTTTATCTGGTATTCTTGGCATAGCAACACTAAATCTTCCAAATTTAAAAAATCCACTTTTTCCTTTATTGTCTGGTTTATTCGGAACAAGTACTTTAGTAATTAGTCTTTCAGATAAAACAAAAATTCCTTTACAGAAAATTACTTTTCCAAAAATAAGTAAGAAAGAACTAACAAAAATAATGGGTTCTTCTCTTGTTGCAGGAAGCCTTTGCTCATTTCTTCCAGGATTAGGTCCAGCACAAGCAGCAATAATTGGTTCAGAATTTTATAAAAAAATAACAAATGAAGGTTTCTTAATTTTAATAGGAGGATTAAACACTATAAATATGGTTTTAAGTTTAATTGCATTGTTCTTATTAGATAAAGCAAGAAATGGTGCAATAGTAACGATATCAAAAATAGTCGAAATTGTAACCCTACAAGACTTATTGTTATTTTTCGCAGCCTCGTTAGTAGCAGGAAGTATAGCGGTGTTTCTAACAATAAAAATAACTAAAATCTTCTCTAAAATTTTATCAAAAGTAAATTATAAAAAATTAATTTTATCAATAATATTTTTAATCATAATAATGGTCTTCTTTTTATCTAGCAATTTTATAGGTTTACTAATTTTGGTAGTTTCGACAGCATTAGGTATATTACCTGCAAAATTAGGGATAGGAAGGAATCACCTAATGGGCTGTTTACTTTTACCTGTTATTTTATACTTTTTATTATAAATACAAAAATTTAAAAAAGAAAAAATATGTAAATAAATATGAAAAAAATATTGATTTTACTATTATTAACAACAATTCTACTTAGCGGGTGTGATGGTGATGATTCAGAACTAGAGATACTAGATACAGAAGAAGAAAATGAAACAATAAATTTAAACAATACTGAAGAAATAAATCAAACAGAAAACCTTGAAATCAATCAAACAAATACAACAGAAGTAAATCAAACAAATACAACTACCTCCACAGAAGTTTTATGTTATTTCGATAGCGAATGTAACGGGACAACTACAACCACTTATTATTGTGTAGAAGATGAAATCTGGAGGGAAATAATAATCCCTACTTGTTTCAATCCGGGCGAGTTAAATTCGTTTTGTAATGAAATTACCGGATCTGAATCAACTGAGTCTTGTTCACATGGTTGTAATGATACAAATTCTTCCAATGTAATTTGTAACCCAGACGGTTAATTCTTTATTTTAGCAATCCAGACAAGTTCATGGCCCTCTCTAGCCTAGTTATTCCGATTCCAGTTCCAAATCTAGGAAACATAGGTAAAGACAAATAATCTTCTAACTCTTCCATTACTCTCTTTTCACCAAACTTATCAAATAAAAGTTTGCTATACTCTCCATCAGAGATACTGAGAAAGTTTTCTCTCATTTCATCTACATTAGTAGACCTCTCGGCACCACCCGTGGTTTCCATACCATGAAGCAAAATATCCACTTTATTAAATATTCCATCTTCATGATGTTTCATATTCCAAAAAGGATGGGATCTCAGAGGAAATCTTTCCAAAATAACGCTGGTTCCATAATCTTTTCCTATCCTTTCTTCACACTCATCATCAACTTCATTTACCTTATATTTTTCACACATTTCTTCATAATCCACGGTCACAGGTTTAGGAAATCCTAAATGTATTAGAAGTTCGCTTTCCAATTTCTTCAAATCTTCCATATCTCCTCTAGCTTCAAATTCAAACATTGGAAATACCTTGTCGTGTCTTCCTGGCTTTGGATTAGGTTCGTCTCTATAACTGGTTGTTTGGCAAAAAACTCCAGAAATATCTGGATTCTTCAACAATTCATACTCTAACCACATTTGGCCGGTTTGTGGTAAAGGATATTTTACTCCACCAAAAATAAATGGGGAAATTGTACTTGGATCTTCACATGCTGCCAAGATAGAAAGTCTCGATTGCGCAGGAACTTCAACAAACTCCATCCTGCCTTGGAAAAAAGAACGCAACCGTTCGGTTATATAACTAAATGATTTAATGTTTTCCATTAAAAAAAAGAATATGCCTTTTACTATTTTTATATATTTAGAAGATAAAATATGAACTTTAATCTAACGATATATTAATAAACTAAAAAGTTCAATATTATATTTTCTTAACCAAACCATTTTTGTAGATCTTCTTGTCTCTCAGGATCTTTTCCAAAAACGCTTTCTATTCTTTGTTTTGTCAACTCCAAAGTTTGTATTAAATATGATGGCAAATCATATTTTCTTGCTAAACTTAAAGAGGGTTCTAAATATTTTATAACTGATCCTTCCGATATTGTAAATATTAATCTTCCTCCACATTTCAAACATTTTCCAAGCAGAGGTGGCCTTCTATACTTTGTATTACATTCAACACATCTAAATTGTTGCATACTAAATTTTCTCAAATTTCCTTTTATATCTCTAATAAAATGTTTTTCAATAATCAACGAAGCAACACCTGCCATATCAACTGCTCTGATTTTTTCTGCCAGATTCATTTGGCCTAAAACCTTTTCTTGCATAGTTGGCAAGGATTTATAGCTACTATACGTAACTCCATCATTTAAGTTTGAGGTGTTGTGGGTAAAACCATACTTTTCAAATTGTTTTTCGGTGCCCAAATTATTGGCAACGTTATCTATCTTTACCCCCCATGGCATTTTATTTTCTTCACAAGCTTTATAGAATTCCAGAGGGTATTCCCAAGCTACATCTACATCAAAAGCCATATCATCAACTTCACTAGGCACTAAATTTGTCGTCAAAACTAAACATGCATCTTGTGTAGATCCTCTATGTGCAGGTAAAAAACTTCTAGAGAAATTCAAAAATCCATCCATAAGTAACATAATTCCATTTTCATCTCCATCACAATCTCTTCTTTGTGCAGAATGCCAAAGTGGGTGAGCATAACATCCTTGAGTTTTTGAAAATCCAATTATTCTACCAATTATTCCTGCAGAAGTATGGGGAGCTAAACTAATAATTAGTTGTCCAATTAAATCTTTTCTTGATTTCAAATTATAATACCTCTCTTGCTTGTATACTTTTTCCAATAAATCATCAATAAAATTAGCACACCTCAAAAAAATCGAATCCGCCCCTTCTTCTTTCGAATCTTCATTTGCAGGTAAAATGACATCCTGTGGAAGAATTTCCAAAATCTGTTCTTCAGTAATTAGTTCTTCTCCATAAATATCTTTATCATATCCAAGGGATTTTAATTTTTCAATAGAGGTAAAAATTTCTTTAGGTTTAAAATGAGTAATTGCCATTTCAGTCATATCATATCTAGTCGTTCCATCTTTATTCACATATAAATTATGGGCGGCCCTTAAAACTGCCTTTCCCAAATATTCTGGAGTGTGGTCCCTATTTGAAGTTCCCCTGATCCCTTTAATCAACGCGGGCAACTCAAAAATATCCAATTCTTTTCTTACCGAGTCAAAATATTCATTTATATTAATACTAAGAGTCTCATAGCTTTTTTCATCTTCATCCTGTTTTTTAGTCTTTTCTCCACATCTATGACAAACACCATAAACAGAATTATCTTTACATTTATCACAATAATAAACTGGAAATTCTGCAGTAATTTTTCCGTAACTTAAAGCAGATTGAAAAGATCTCAATCTTCCACCTTCTTCTCCAACAGGAAAGAGACCATGGGGACTTCCTGTCAATTTACGCATCTTTGCTTTTTCTGGTCTTCCCATCCTAGCACCAATAAATAGTCCAGATTTATCTTTTATTTTTAATTCTGAGAATTTATTTATAACTTTCAAAATATCTTTTCCTTCCTTTACAGAAGAAACAAGTTTAGGTAATTCTATATCTTCTTTATAAAAACCCAAAGAAATCATAAATCCTACGGCCCAATCTCCTTCAATTATAACATGTTCTTTAGAAACAACTTTATGGGGTATTCCTATTTCCTCCAATATTCTTTTTAGTTTTATATTTTTATCTTTAGATTCATATGAAAGTGGTAAAATGATTTTATTATTTTCATTCTTTTTTATAACTGCCCGATTTAACCAATCCAATAAAGACAGAAATTTCATCTCATTAAGTGCAGTCCAATGAAACGTATATTTTGGGTGTAAGGGGATATTTAGCTTTTTAGAAATTTTATAAGACTCTTCTGCAGAAAGAATATCTCCCATCGGGTTTTGAAATAGTTTTTTTATTAGGGGAAAATCTATACCCACAAGTTTAGATAATTCTTCGGGAGACTTACACTCTTTTTTTAATTCATTAAACCACCATTCTTCACAATATCCAGGTGCAACTAAAATGTGTGCTCTATTAAAAAAATCCCCATAAGAAATAAGAAGATCTCCTAAAAAGAGTATTTCCTCTATGTTATTTTTATTTTCTTCATAATTTTCTTCATTAACAAATAAAACATTACCATTTTTTAGTTTCACAATTGGCCCTTCAATAGAATCACAAGAACTCAAAATTGTGCCCTTTCCTGGTCTTTCCATTTTTAGTTGAGTACCAATCGCAATAAAGCCATTTAAAACTTTCATTGTTAGCGGATTAATTGCCGTAGAACTTAACCCTGTAGTTCTACCTCTCCCATATCTTAATCTAAATCCTCCTGGTCGCATAGGATATGTAAGAACGGGTCTTCCTGCAACTAAATCTTTAATAAATGTATGGTCTGGTTTTATTTTTTCATTAGATTTGTTTTTAGATTTGCTTTCTCCTCTTGCCTTTATTTCTTTTTGAAGAGTTACAAATTCTTTCATAAACATCCAATCATTCAAATCAAAATCCTTCCCCCACTTATCTATTTGTTTAAACAGTTTTGGAGCTTTTTGAGCCAAACACTCTGCCATTACCAAACAAAATCCATTTCTAAGAATATTTGTTCCAATTCTATCCAAATCTTTATAATTAGATACTTCATATTTTTCAGATGGATCTCCATCTATTTGTATAGGTATATGTGAAGCCAAAAATTCTATTTCTTCCTCAGAGGGATAATACTGTAAATTAGTTACTCTTTCATGAAAATCTCTAACTTCTGTAAATGCTCTTTTTATTTCCTGTTCACTTGGATCATATTTTTCATAACCCATTTTTTTTCTTATATAATCAGCAATTAAAACTCCCACAGACGCAGCTGTTCCTCCTGCACTCCTAATTGGTCCACCAAACCTCATAGCAAAATATTCTTTCCCATCTCTTCTTTTTTTTATCTCAATTCCCAAAAAGCCTTCAAGTGGACTAGATACTACTCCTAGGGTTATATAGGCTAATCCTACTCTTATACCCACCTCCATAGCTTCTTTTTTATCTTTAAATTTACAAAATTTTTCTTGAGCAACTTCCAAAGCAATACATAATCCTACTCTCCAATCAAGTTTACCATATTCTTTTTCTAATTCAAATAGTCTATTTGGCATTCCTTTTCCTATTATTTGTGGAGCAGCAAAACTGATAAGTCCTTCAATACGTTCTGCCATATTTTTAGCAAGCATAATTTCAACTTTATCAGAAGGATCTATTCCTATTTTTTTTGAATTATTAGAAAAATCATATGCTGCTTTAACTTGATTATTAATTTCTTCAAAATAATTTTTAATATTTATGCTCATTTCCATTTTATTCTGCAAATTTCAAAATTTTTGTATCTCTTGTTTTAAGATTTATAATAGGAACTCTTCCGGGTTCAGGACTATGCCCTACTTTTATTTGAAAGGGGGTTATTGATTGCCAGCAGCTTCCTGCAATCTTTGTAACCTTTCCATATTGGGTAACATTTGCTTTATGGATATGACCAGAAACAAAAAAATCAGGTACATTTTTTATAATTAAATCATCTGCATCAGAATCTGGGATAAATAATGAAGATCCGTGTGTGGGTGCCAAATGTCTTTTTTGTAATAAAAATTTCATAACCATATTGGTCCTATCTGATACGGTAGCTCCAGAAAATCTTATACTTTCAACATTAGCTGAATAATCATCATAACTATACCCATGATATAATAACACTTCAAAACCTTCAAAAGATTCATCGGCACCAATATTTACTGAAGAAGGATTACTAACTAAAAAAATATTATCAATTCCATATAAGGATTTTGCCGTATTTTTATCAAGAATGGGTTGCGGTTCAGCTAATCTAACCGCATCATGGTTCCCAGGACAAATTATAATGTTTACATCTTTTCTAATTAGTTTAAGTAATTCTGCTGCTTTATCATATTGCAAAACAATATCGGGTATATTTTGTTCATCATCTTGATTTGGATAGATACCTACTCCATCAACTATATCTCCTACAACTAAAAGATATTTTATTTTTTGAGAAATCTCTTTTTGATCTTTATTTCCGCTTTTTCCATTTATCCATTCAATAAATCTCAAAAACTCTTCTTCTAAAAAAAGTTCAGATCCTATGTGAAGATCAGATATTACCGCTAAGTATTCTTCATTTGGAGACTTTTTTATGGGTTCATTTTGAGAAATATCGGGGAAAAAAATCTCATCGGCAAATATAATTTTATCCCCATTGGCTCCTTTTATTCCGATAGTTTCATCAAGTACTATATCTTTAGCTTTTTCAAATAATTCTTTCTTATTGTTATTAATTAAAACATTTATGTTTCCAGTATTATCTTCTATATTTAATATTAAATTATTATTTTTTGTATAGTTTTTCTCAAATACCATCCCAATAGTAGAAACACTTTCTCTATCTTTTTTTGATAAAATACGATTAATTGACAACAATGCCAATAATTCATTTCTAGATTGTAATATTCTTTTCAAATGGTCATATCTTTTTTGATAGTGCATTGTAAAATTTTGAACACTCAATTTACCATAAATTTTATCATAACTATCTATAATTTTTATTCCTTTTTTTTCTATTTCAATTTCATCTACTAATTTTTCTTCTTTAACCATCAATTTGTCTTTTTTTTTCAATAATTCTTTTAACATATTTTCATTAAATATTAACAATTCGCCACTTTCATTATTTTTTAAATTATTTTCAAAAAAATTAATCTCCATTTCAGATTTTTCTATTATATCTGGAGTTATCAAGTATCCTTTGTCTAAAAATAATTTAATAATTGGTTTTATAGATTCAACCATTTCGTAAGACCCTCCTTTATATCAGGGATCTCAGAATCAGGTATGGTCATACTTATTTCTCTAGTTCTTCCATATCTTCCTTTACTTATTACCCTAGCATTAATTATTCCAAGCATATCTAGTTCAGCAATCAAATCAGACATTCTTCTTTGTGTTAATGGTTTTAGACCAACATCAGAGGATAATTTTTTGTACAAGTTATAAACATCACCAGTAAATATTTTAGAATTCATTTTATCATGCAAATTAAAAGTTGATAAAAGTACTAATTGTGATTGTTTGGGCAATGTACTTACTACATCAGATATCAAATCCCTTTCTATTTTTTCTTCTGCTTTATCAATGTGTTTTATTAATAATTTTTCAGAATTTTCTCTCTCGGCAAGTTCTCCGGCAACTCTCAATAAATCTAATGCTCTTCTAGCATCTCCATGTTCCCTAGCAGCTAATGCAGCACATTTTTCAATTGCACCTTGTTCAATAGTTTTTTCCCTAAATGCTTTTTTAGATCTTTCATTTAATATATCTTGTAACTGTAAAGCATTATATGAAGGAAAATTTATATCTTCTTCAGTTAAAGAAGATTTAACTCTTGGATCTAAGTCATTTGCAAATCTCAAATCATTAGAAATTCCAACAAAAGTTATTTGTGTGTTTTTCAACTCAGAATTTAACCTTGTAAGATTATATAATATTTCATCTCCTGCCTTTTTTACTAATTGGTCTATTTCATCTAATATTAATATTATATTTTTGCTTTCTTTATCTATACTCTCTATAAAAATTCTATATATTTCATCAGTAGGAAGTCCAGTAATTGGAACATTTTGTCCAAATTGTCTAGCTAAAGTTGCAATTAATCTATATTCAGTATCTGCTACTTTCTTCAATTTACAATTAAGATAAAATATTTTCAAACCAACTTTTTTAGATGTAGAAACTTTCTCCAGTTTTTCTTTTACATGTAAAACTGAAAGGGTCTTTCCTGTGCCAGTTTTACCATATAAAAACAGATTAGATGGTTTTTCCTCTCTTAATGCAGGTGCCATCATACTTGCAATTTCTTTTATTTCTTTCTCTCTATGAGGAATATTATTAGGGGTATAACTAGATTGTAATACTTTCTTATCTTCAAACAAACCTTTTTTTTCTAAATAATTCTCAAAAAATTTATTTATATCAGATTTTACCATTTTTAATTCAAATTACAATTATATAAGTTATAAATATTATTATACTTAAAAATAGAGACACAGACCTATATTTCGTATGGAAATAAAAAAATAAAAAAATAAAAAAATTTTGCCCTTCATTTCCTATAGAATTATCTATTATTATATACTATACATTATATATATTATATAATAATATAATATAATATAATAAAACTTAAAAAAGAAAATTAAATTAAAAAATTCAAATTTCAATGTTTCAGAACCTCTAATAATAAAATATAAGTAATTAATAAAATAATAATAATAATATAATTATTATAATAAATAATATAATTATAAAATTAATAAAAAATATAACTCCATTAGAAATATTTCAATTTTTGTAAAAAAATATAACTCCAATAGAAATATAGGTGAGGGGGTCAACAATAATAATTGATAAGTTTTATATACTCTTAATTTAATAATTCATTTATGGATATCTTACTGATAGGAATAATTTTGATAGTAGGTATAATTCTTATAGAGGTATCAAAACACATATTTACAAGAACAATACTTAAATTTATAATAATTTTAATAATAGGACTAATTGTCTTTTTTTCAGTATTAAGTACATTAGATCAAGAAGTAATTAAAAACACAGATAATGAGTATATACAAACTGGAGCATCTATAATTGAAGAAGTTAATGAAAAACCCTTAATTATTGATGTCAAAGAGAATGCCAAATCATTTTTTATGGACATTAAAGAAAAAATAATGAATAAAGAATGATTAAGAAAATTTTATAAAGAACACATCACTTCCTATTTCATTGGAGGCCCTTCAAGATGACAAATAATGATAAAAGATATTCAAAACAGCTTCTAGGAAAAACAATTGTAAGTAAAACTGGAAGAAGATTCGGAGAATTGGGAAATCTTCATTTTGAAACAAAAACAGGTGAATTATTGCAATTAGAATTAAAAAATCCAACTTCTTTAGCAAATGGTTTGGATTTAGAGAGGGATGAAGAAGGCAACATCTTAATACCCTATAGTGCAGTTATCGCCATTGGGGATTTTGTAGTTGTATCAGAAGAAGATATTATTTAATTTTTTTATTCTCTTTTATTTATTTAAAATGTCTAAAATATTAAAATCTACAAAAGATATAAAAGTTCATAAAAAGACATATGATCAAGTTATAGGGCAAGAAAAAGCTTTAGAAGTAGTAAAAAAAGCAGCAAAACAAAGAAGGCACGTGTTATTAATAGGAGAACCAGGAACTGGAAAATCTATGCTTGGCCAAGCTTTGGCTGAATTATTACCCAAAGAGAATCTGAAAGATATTATTTCTTTAAATAATCCAGAAGATGAAAATGTTCCAAAAATACAATCAGTTTTTCCAGGAAAAGGAAAAGAAATAATAAATAATCTTAGATTAGAGCAAATGACATCATTAAAAAGTAAAAATATATTTTTTATTATTATCATAATTTTAACAATTCTTTCTCCTTGGTGGATTAGAAATCAATATGGAGATATAATGGGAGCAGCATCATTGATAGGATCTATGATTTTATTAGCAATTTTTGTTATATTTTTCAATTTAAGTAAAAAAATGAAATCAAGTGAAAAGGGATTACCTAAATTAATTATAAATCACAAAAATACAATACAACCTCCTTTCTTAGAAGCTACAGGAGCACATGCTGGAGCCTTATTAGGAGATGTTTTACATGATCCTTTTCAATCGGGAGGGCTAGGTACTCCTGCACACGAAAGAGTAGTTCCAGGAATAATACATAGGGCAAACAAAGGAGTTTTATTCATTGATGAAATTGCCACACTAAGACCAGAAACACAACAAGAATTATTGACAGCATTACAAGAAAAAAAATATTCAATAACTGGCCAATCAGAAAGATCAGCTGGAGCAATGGTAAGAACAGAACCAGTTCCATGTGATTTTATTTTAGTAGCTGCTGGAAATCTAGAAACAGTCCAAGCTATGCATCCTGCTTTAAGATCTAGAATAAGAGGATATGGTTATGAAGTTTATATGAATAATGATATGCCTGATAATTTAGAGAATAGAAAAAAGATTGCTATTTTTGTTGCCCAAGAAATAAAAAAAGATGGAAAAATACCTCCTTTCTCAAGTAATGCAATAAAAGAAATAATAAATGAAGCAAAACGTAGATCAAATAAAGCAAATAGATTAACATTGCACTTAAGAGATTTAGGAGGACTAGTAAGAGCGGCAGGAGATGTGGCAGTTGAGGAAAATTCAAAACTAGTAGAACCAAAACACATAATCAAGGCAAAAGAATATTCAAAAACTCTAGAACATCAACTGGCAGACAAATATATAAAAAATAAAAAAGAGTATGAAATAATAAAAACAAAAGGATCCATTATTGGAAGGGTCAATGGGTTAGCAGTTTTAGGTACTTCTCCTCATTTTTCAGGGCTAATACTTCCAATAGAGTCAGAAATAACCCCTGGAGGAAAAAAGGCAGAATTCATAGCAACAGGCTCCTTAGGAAACATAGCAAAAGAGGCAATAAAAAATGTTTCAGCAATTATCATGAAATATTTTGGTGAAGATATAAAAGAAAAATATGATATTTATGTTCAATTTTTGCAAACACATGAAGGAGTTGAAGGAGATTCGGCATCTATTGCAGTTGCTACAGCAATAATATCAGCTTTAAAAAAAATACCTATAAGACAAGATACGGCTATGACCGGTTCACTTTCTGTTAGAGGAGATGTTTTAGCAGTAGGAGGAGTTAACTCAAAAGTAGAGGCGGCAATAGAAGCAGGATTAAAACAAGTAGTAATTCCAAAAGCTAATGAAAAGGATATAAGTCTTCCAGAAGAGAAAAAAGCAAAAATAAAAATAATCCCTGTAACAAATATAAAAGAAGTTTTACAACATACCTTAGATTTAAGAAAAAACAAAAACTTCTTAAGGAAGTTTAAATAATTCTAAAATAATGAATTACAAAAAAAAAGTAATCTTAGCACTAAATAAAGAAATAAAGGAAAAGTTAGATGAAAACGTGCTAGAATTGCCTCCAAATGAAAGTTTAGGAGACTATGCTCTCCCTTGCTTTATTCTTAGTAAAAAACTAAAAAAATCTCCAATAGAAATAGCCAAAAAATTAGAAAGCAAAAAATTTCCTTCAATAATTGAAAAAACAAAAGCAGTTGGGCCCTATTTGAATATATATCTAAATAGAAAACACATTATCAAAGAAATATTTAAAGAAAAAGAAAATTATGGAAAAGGAAATAAAAAAGAAAAGATAATGATAGAATTTTCAAATCCTAATCCATTTAAGGGGTTTCATATAGGGCACTTAAGAAACACAGTTTTAGGAGAAAGCATTTCTAGATTATTGAAATTTCAAGGAAACAAAGTAATACCTGTTAATTATTATAATGATACGGGAAAACATGTTGCTAAATGTTTATGGGGTTTAGAAAATCTTAAAGTTTCAAAACCAGAAGATAAGGATTTAGGAGAGTGGTTAGGGAAGATATACTCACAAGCATCAATAAAAGGAAAAGAAGAAGAATTTAGTATAATTCATAAAAAACTGGAAGAAAAAGATAAAAAATATACAAAGGCATTCAAACAAGGTCTTAGTTGGAGTGAGGAACATTTCAACAATATTTACAAAGATTTAAACATTACATTCTCAAAAATATATTATGATTCTGATTATTTAGATACTGGAAAAAAAATTGTCAACAACCTCATAAAAAAGAAAGTAGCAAAACTTGATGAAGGAGCAATAATAGCAGATTTGGAAAAGTATAAACTTAATACATTAATTTTAACAAGATCAGATGGAACCTCGATGTATATAACAAAAGATCTTTCAATGGCTATAGATAGGATCAACAAATTCAAATTAGATAGTTCAGTATATGTTGTAGGAAGTGAACAAAAACTGCACTTTCAACAACTCTTCAAGTTGCTAGAGTTATATGGGTATAAACAATCAAAAAAGTGTTATCATCTTTCATACGGATTAGTCAATTTACCAGAGGGTAGCATGTCTTCAAGATCGGGAAATATTGTTTTATATAAAGATCTAAAGAGAAAATTGTTCAAACTACTAGATGAAGAAATAAATAAAAGGCATAACAATAAATCTAAATCAGAAAAACAGAAAATAAAAGAGGATATATTTTCAGCAGCAATAAGATTTGATATGGTCCTTCCAGATACAAACAAAGAGATAACATTTGATATAAAAAAATCAATTTGCTTCGAAGGAGATACTGGACCATACATACAATATGCACACACCAGAGCAAGTTCAATACTTAAAAAATCTAAAGAGAAAATTTCAGATAAAATAAATTATAGATTATTATCAAAAAAAGAAGAACAAAACCTAATTTCTAAATTGGCATTATTTCCAGAAATAACAAAGAATGCTGCAGAGCAACATAAACCAAACATAGTTGCACAGTACCTATTGAGAATTTCTCATCTTTTTAGTGACTTTTATCATAATTGTCCTTGCATATCAGAAGATAAGGATTTAGAGAAAGCAAGATTACTTCTAGTTTTTTGTACTAAACAAATATTGTCTTCCGGATTATATCTTTTAGGAATAAATTCTCCAGAAGAAATGTAGAAACACTTATAAATGAACCATGGGTCCTTTATCTTGGTGATGCATAATGCCCATAATAGGATTAAACTTTGATAAAATCGGTGCAAAGAAAGATAATAAGATAACAGGTAAATTAGAAATAAAAAACAACATTAAAATAAGTTCAGTAGAACAAGAGAAATTATCTTTAACTAATTCAGAAGATATTCTAAAAATCAGTTTTGAGTTTAAGGTGGCATATGAACCAAAAATTGGAGGAATCCAAATAAATGGGCATATTCTCTATATGGATGAACCAAAAAAAATAGATGATATATCTAAAATTTGGAAAAAGAACAAAGGTCTCCCAAAAGAGCTATCTGCGCAGGTAATAAATGCAATTCTAGCAAAATGTAATATTAAATCATTAATGCTAAGCCAGGACGTAAATTTGCCACCAAACATAAAATTACCAATGGCAAAACTTAATTAAAAAAACTCTTTCAATTCTTTTCTTTCTTTTTGACGCTTTTGTGCTTCTTCCCAATCACATCTCTCTTCCTTCATTATCTTTAAAATCTTTATCTCTTTGTTCACTGTAATAAGTATTTCGTGTGTTTCATTTATATATATTCTCTAACTTTATTATAACAGTTTTCATCTATATATTGTAACCCGATACCACTCAAAGAGTAAAAAGTTGTTTTGACTAATGAAGTGACAAATTATTTTTTTAGATAACCTATCAATCTTTGTTTATCTCTTCCAGGGACATCCTTCCCCCACAATACAAATAATCTATTAATTTTATTCCAATACCTTTTAGGAGCAATTCTTTGTAATTCTAATTCTGTTTCATAAGGGGTTTTTGTTTTCACTAAACCTAAAACATTTGAAATCCGGTGGCAATGGGTGTCTATACAAATAGCTTCTTTCCCATAAACTTCACCCAAAACCAAGTTTGCAGTTTTTCTGCCAACACCAGGCAACTTTATTAATTCATCCAAGGTATTTGGAACTCTTCCTTTATAATCCTTTAAAATTATTTTAGATGTATTAATAACATTTTTTGCTTTTGTATTATTATAATTTAGACTTCTAAATACTTTTTTTACATCAGAAAGATTAGCTTCAGCAAGATCTATTAATTTTGTATATTTTTTAAATAAATTTTTAGCAATCTGGATAGTAGTTTCATCTCTACTTTGAGCAGACATAATTATTCCAACTAAGGTCTTCCAATTAGAATGCCACCCTTCAGCAGCAAGCCTTTTTGGATTATTTCCATATTTCTTTTCAGCTTTCTTGAAAATTTCTAAAAAGTATTTTTTCTTATTCATTATCTTTAAATAAACAGTCAAATTTAAAAACCTAATGATAAAAAGATAACTATGAAAACAAAATTAACCATAGTGATTTCAGGAATTCTTATAGGACTAATAGGAGTTACTGTAAAATCAGTAATAAGTGATATGCACCCACTAACAATCAACTTTTTTAGAATCCTTTTCGCATTTATCTTTTTATTGATTTTCATACCATTTATAGACAAAACAACATTTAAAGTAAAACTCAAAGATTTTCCTCACTATATCCTAGCGGGACTATTATTATCAATAACCTTTGCAACCTATATACTTGCATTGAATTACGCACCAGTATCCAATGTAGTTCTAATAGCAAGTTTTGCAGTAGTATTTGTTGCCATATTTGCCTTTATATTTCTAAAAGAGAAATTAAAGTTTAATCAAAAAATAGCAATAGTCATAGCAATAATTGGCCTATCTATCATTAATCCATTTAATTTCAATAGTACTTTTTTTATTGGTAACCTCATTGCATTATTTAATGGAGTGGCTTATGCATTATTATTAGTATTTATGAGGTCAGAAGAAAGAACACATACAATAGGTTCAATTTTGTGGTTCTTTTTATTTGCAACAATCTTTTCATTGCCCTTTCTATTTGTAGGAGGAATAGGAGATAATTTTTCAAAAGTTTTGCCATTTTTGGTAGTATTAGGAGTTGCTAGCACAGCCATTCCATACACTTTATTAGCCATTGCAATAAAAAGGTTACATGTAGACACGATTTCAATAATAAACACTCTAACGGTTCCATTATCATCAATACTTTTTGCAGTAATTTTACTAAATGAAATATTGAATATTAGGCTAATAATTGGAGGATCAATACTATTAATCTCCGGGGTTGTTTTACATTACATAAGAAAGAAACATATAAAAATAATACGTGAACAATTACACTTATGATTAAAGAAGAATTTTTTGAAGAAGAACCAAAATGGAAGAAATTTCTCATTATGGTTGTTGGATTAATATTGCTCTTTTTAGTTACATCATACTTTCTGGCTAGTTACCCACTTTTTCCAATTATAGCAAGTTTATCTGAGTCCCACGTAGCTCAAAACGAATCAATAGTTTTAGATGATTTTTCAATAATATTTACCCAAAATACTTACGAAGAATTACAAGGATATTATGATAAGGATAAATCAGTAGAGATGGTAGTATGTCTAAAAGGAGAAATAAGCAATGATTATATTATAGATGAGATCTACCAACCAGAAATGATAACACAAACATACAATCACGTTACGTTTAAATCATGTTCAACAGATTCAATTATTCTACTACATTCTCAACCCTTTCGGCACTGTATTGCATCTGAGCAAGATTTGATAACTTTAGAGGACGTAAAGCAAAGAAATAAAGATATTCTTATGGTAATAATGTGTGAGCCAGATAGATTCTCGGTATATGAGTAATAGTTATAAATCAATTATTCTATTCTAAATTATGTTTATTAGAAAGAAAAAAATTAGAGGAAAAGAATATGCTTACCTTGTGGAGAACAGATACAATAAAAAAAAGAAACAATCTCGACAAAAGTCAACTAGCTATCTTGGCAAGGTGATAATTTTAAGCTCTGCCGACAGACAGACAGTTGCTTCGACACTAAAAGAAGCAATAATTAATGAACTAACTAACGTAGGTTTTAAATTTAAAGATAATCAATTGGTTAAAGATAGTATTGTAATAGATTTGAATACCGTCGAGGTTAAAGAGAATAATAAGAAAGTTTGTTTAGAGTTAAATGAAGGGTTTCTTTGTACTCTCACTTTAAATAATCTGATTAATTTTAATTCTCAAAACTTAAATCAAAAAGAAATAATACATCAGCTTGCGAATTCTTTTGTTTCTGCAGGAATAAATCTTCATCATGAGTCATTTGTTAATATATTCACAAATATGTTTAAAAGTTGATATTTTGGGGTTCTGAGGGTTGTTCTCACAGAATATCATACAATTGATATAGTGCCTAATAAAAATATTCTCTCACTTCGACACACTTCCGACAGACAGACGACAGTGCTTCGACACATAAATTATTATAAATTGTTTAATTCTCACATATTTTAAGAAGATGGGGTTTGAAGACAATATTAGAATTTCTTTTCAAAGGGCAAAATCGGAGATTACAGCCCTAAATATGCGAATTGATAGGTTAGAGTCAAGTCTTGATGAGATCAAAAATACTCTTAATCAATTATTAAATGATAAAAAGCAACACAAAATACCCAAAACCAAAGAATTTAACGTTCTAGAGCCTCCTAAGCCCAAAACCCAAGAAAGTTCCATAGGAAATGAAGGGGTGCCGCTTCGACACTGCGACGACAAGCTTCCGACAGACAGACAGACAACAGACAGACAACAGACAGACAAAATAGAGAATTTAAATGATATACAACAACTTAAAAAAGACCTAAATTCAAGGTTTCTGAGCCTTACAGAAGCACAATTTAAGGTTTTCATGGTTATTTATCGTCTTGAAGAGGAATTAAATAACCCAGTAACATATGCAGAGGTAGCAAAGGAGTTAATGATATCACAAAGTTCTATTAGGGACTATGTAAGTGACCTACTTTTAAGAAAAATTCCTCTCACAAAGCAGAAATCACCAAATAGAAAGGTATATCTCTCTATAAAAAAAGAGTTCAGAAACCTAAAAATGCTCGAGAATCTACTTGCTTTACGTGAAAAAGACTACTCACAAACACAATTAACTGGACATCTTCGTCAATACCTCTAATTCTTCTCTCACTTTTGATTAAATTATACTCTATTTAACGTTATAATGGTCATTTTTTACAAAAAAATTAGATATTTAACTCTCACTTTTGATAGTTTTTTGCTTCTTTCCAATGTATTTTATCAATATGTCCCTCTTTTCTTCCTCATTTATGTAGAATCTTTTCTTTCCTGTGCCCTCACTTTTCTCTAAAATCAGCCTAGGTATCTTCCTTTTTATGTTATTTATTTGTCCTCTCACTGTAGATTGATCCTTTCCAAGTATCCTTTCCATGTCTCCATAACTCAACAATAAATCAGTATTCAATAAACTCCAAACTACTGTTCTTTCCATTGCAGTTAAACTAAATAGTCCCTTTTCTATGTCTGTTTGGACACCTTCTGACTGTTTGGACAGCTGTTTGGACACACCACCTGTTTGTTTTGGACGGACAGCTGTTTGTTTGTGTTTGGACAGCTGTTTGGACACCTTTTCCATAGGGCGTTGTTCCGTTAAATTATGTATAAACTCTTCGACAACCTTTAATCTAGAATCAACATCATCTAATTTTTCATAATGATCATTCTTTGCATCATCAAGATGTTTTATCCACTCTCCTACTCCCTGCATATCTTCCTTTATCTTCGAGAATGAATCACTCAATGAGTTGTGTAAATAAGAAAACTTCTTTTCAATATCACGTCTTTTTTTAAAAAAATTAAAAACCATTATGCTTTTTTACATAAACTACTTATTAAACTTTTTGCTTTTAATAAGGTTTAAATACTTGTTTTTTTAGGAAATACAATAAAGGAGGAAAATAAATGCCTAAGAAAAAGAGAACAAAAAAACAAAAATCCCAGGGACTAGACACTTTAACACTAGCACTCTATCTAATCGCGTTTATTTTAGTAGTTTTTGGCGCCTGGTATCATCAAATATACTGGATAGTAATAGGATTTATCCCATTTCTAGTTGCTTTATGGTATGAGCACATGAAAAAACATTTATAACAATGAGTTTTAAATATTTAATTTTTGATTTAGGAAATGTTATCATAACTAATGATTGGTTTGATAAATACTCCAAGGTTTTTAAAATACCCAATAAGCTGGCTTGGAAGGTGTATACAACTTATTGGACACGTTTGAAAGAAGGATCAATAACTGAAGAAGAATTTTGGAAACTGTTTTTGATTGATGCAAAGTTAAAGATTACACTAAAAAAAGCTAAAGAATTATGGAGAGAGGAACAAAAACCAATAGAAAATATGTTTGAATTACTAAAAAAACTAAAGAAAAACTACAAATTAGTGGCTTTAACTAATATAGGAGATGGTTGGTTGGAGTTCAAAAGAGAGAAATATGGTTTGGATAAATACTTCAAAAAAATCTTTGCATCTTGTGAAATGCATGCATACAAGCCAAACCCTGAAGTATATAAGAATGTTTTAAAAGATTTAAAGGTAATGGGAGAAGAATGTATATTCATAGATGATAAACAAAGAGGATTATCTCCTGCAAGAAAATTAAGGATTCATGCAATCCAGTTCAAAGGGCAGAAAGGGCTAGAAAAAGAGTTAAGAGAGTTAGGTATAAAATTCTAAAAACCTTTAAGCAAAAATTAAAAGATATTTCCTAGATAAATTTATATATCTCTTAATAAAACTAAAAATTAATGGAACCCAAAGAAGAATTTATGTGGAAGGCAATAGAAATAGCTAAAGAATCTGCAAAGAAGGGAGATTATGCTCTCGGTGCAGTGATAGTTAAGGGAGATGAAATAATCTCTACAGGCACAACTAATCTAAAACATGAAAATGATCCAACAGTTCATGCCGAAATAGTGGCCATTCGAAATGCTTGCAGAGATATGGGGGTAAAATATCTTGAAGGATGTATTCTTTATTCCACCCATGAACCCTGTCCAATGTGTATTTCCTCAGCAATATGGGCAAAAATGCAGGGAATTGTTTACGGAGCTACCATAGAAGATGCAAAAAGTCACCAGAGTGATAATTTTTCATGGAGACAAATAGATATTCCTTGCAGAGAAGTGATTTCAAAAGGAAGCCCCAAATTGAAGTTAGTTGAAGGGTTATTGAGAGAAGAGTGTAATAAACTTTTCGAACTAGCCCAATAATTTAACAAACTTCGCCTAACATACATTATGAGAACTTTTATATACTATTTCTACTAAAAATACCCTAAAAAGGGGCATATTTATGGAAAATTGGCTAAAGAAACTAGAAACAGAACTTAAATTAAGAGGGTTCTCAGAAAGAACAGTTGAATCATATTTATCAAATGTCAAACTTTTTCTAAATCACTCAAAAATAGAGTCAATAAAAATAACAGAAGACCACATAAAAGAATATTTTGCATATCTGGTTTCTGACCAAAAACAATCCCCAAGATCGGTAGCTGTGAAGAAAGCAGCACTAAAATTCTTTTTTGAAGAAATAATGGGAAAAAAGATAGTAAATCTCAAAACTCCCAAAATCCCAAAATCCATACCTATTTTTCTAACTAAAGGTGAGATAAAAAGATTATTTGATAATGCTCAATCAAAAAAATCATTATTGATTATGAGATTACTCTATTCCACCGGGTTAAGAGTTAGTGAATGTGTAAACTTAAAAATTAATAATTTAGAGCTAGAAAACAAGATGGGGTGGGTTAGATATGGTAAAGGTGGAAAAGATAGGGCATTTTTTCTATCAGAAAAATTAACAGAGGAAATAAAGAAATATTTACAAACTTTGGATGAAAATGGAGATTATCTCTTTCCAGGTAGAAAAGGACATTTAACAACCAGGAATATACAAAAAATTATAGCAAATACGGCAAACTTGGCCAAAATTAACAAAAAAGTGACAGCACACAAGTTAAGACATTCATTTGCTACCCATAATCTAGATGCAGGAGTAGATATAAGAATAATTCAAGAATTATTAGGACACTCAGATTTATCGACGACACAAATTTATACCCATGTTTCAAAAGAACAACTAAAAAAAGTAAAAAATGTACTTGATGATATCGAAGAATAAAACCTTTAATCAAATCCTAAAACTATTATAACTAAAATATTTAATAATAAACTAAAAGATTTATTACAAAATAATTTAATCAAATCCTAAAGATAACCCATCAAAAACTTTATAAAATCCATTCTTAAGAACAAACTTATGATACAACTATCGCCCCAAGGAGCATACTCTATAATCCAGCCATTAATATTTTTCATTATAGGCATAGCGATATATTCAATTATTGTCTATAATCTCTATAGATTTGTAGCAACAAGAGACATCTTCGAAATAAATCTTAGACAATATAATCGTTCAGAACATCCAGTAATCTCTAAATTTTTAGCATCAATACTATATCTAATAGAATACTTAATATTTTTTCCATTGTTCCTAATGGTATGGTTTGTTGTATTTGCAGTGATGTTCATAGCAATGTCAATTCAAGACTTTGGAACAATTCTTTTAATATCTATGGCATTAGTTGCCTCGGTCAGAATAGCCTCTTACTACAAACAAAATTTGGCCAGAGACATAGCCAAACTTGTTCCATTTGCACTATTAGCCGTGTTTCTAATAGAGGGAGCAACAACATTTAATTGGTCGCAATCCACAGAGCTAATAAAGCAAATTCCCGCCATGACAGATATTTTAATCTATTATTTTGCTTTTGTGTTTATATTAGAATTAATTTTGAGGGCAATTTATTCAATTTCTAAGGCACTATCTAAAAGAGACGAAATAAAATAGATTTGTCGTCGTGGAAAAAGGAAATATTTAAATACTAGCTTTCTAAAAATTAAGTATCATTCTTTAAAGGAGGTGGACGATTTGGGAAAAATAATTGCAAAAAATGTTGTTAAAAGGCAATCAGGTTACCTTTATTATGTAGACGGAAAAGGTAATGTTTGTGAAGCAAAAATGGCAAGAGGCGGTAAGAAAAAGAAAAAGGCTGCTAAAAAGCCAGTTAAGAAAAAAGCAGCAAAGAAAAAACCAGTAAAAAAGAAAAAAAGATAATTAATTATTTTTTTATTTTTTTAAAATTTCTTCTAAGTTAGCGTTATCAATTTGTTTCAAAATTCCTCTCAAGTCATAATCAACCTTTTTATCTTTTATCCAAGACTTCCAAGGGTCTATTAAAGATTTATTAAATGCCAATCTATAACTTCCATCCACACTAACCAAAAAAGAAGCCCCAAAAAACAAAAAAGTTGACAAATAATATATTACGGATCCATTATATTCAGAAACAAAATCGGTTCCTTGTAATGAACCATACAAAAAGGCAGAAGTATGGTATACCGGGAGTTCAAATCCTCCAATAATCGCATTTTTTAATTTAGAGGTTTTCATTTATCTTTAAAAAAACTAGTTAAATCCTTATCAGACTTCTTTGGAATTTTTTGAACTTTCCTATATCCTATTAGTTCTAACTTTGATCTCTCTCCACAAGAAGGGCATTTTGTAGGGCTTTCTTTATCGGTTGTATTAGACATCCATTCCCAATTACAATGGTGGCACAGCATAGTGTATCTGATCATATTGCTGCCAGATAAAGAAGAAGGGATTTTATTTAATCCATTATAAATTAACAAAATTTTAATTAATATCAAAACCAAAAAAGAATAAATTAAACTCAAAAGATATTTATTATGTAATGTATCTAACAAAGATAGAGCAATAAAGATAACAATAAAACTACTAACAAAGATACTTATTCCAGGAATAATTTTGACTCTGGCTAAATTATCAAATGACATAAAAAAGTAAATCTTAAAGAATTTATAAGGTTAACCCATATAGCTAATTTCTTTTTTCTCTTTAGCTAGCTTTACTTTATTAGCACCTTCCATAAGGCCTTTTAATTTTCCTTCAAATACCTCTGCCTTTTTTAGTAAAGGGTTATAGTCAACTTTTAAGCCCAAATAAGAGTCCAATGCCTTTATTGTATTTGCAGCTGCACGACTATCTGGTAAATTAGATGCCGTTTCTGCGAAAATACAAGAGATAGGAGAGTTTTTTAATTTTAACATCAAACTAGCAGTTGGTCCAACCACAATTCCTTCGGTCATATTTGTTATTCCTATACTTTCCCATTTTTTCTTATTTTTATTAGAATAATAGTAATATTTTCCAGTAGATTTTTTTCCTGGCATACCTCCAACTCCTTCTATACATATTATCTCCTTTGCTTTTAATTTTCTAGACAAATCTTGTATTGCCATAGCGATTTTCCATTCTAGGCCCGCTACATTTGTTATTGCATGGAAAATAACTAAATTATATTTTTTTGAATAAAAAATTCCAAATGGTTCAACTATTTTACTATCGTGGATAGCAATCATAGCATTCATTTCTGAAAACCAAACAGAACCAATTTTTTCAGCCTGTAGATGATCAATTAAATATTCTGAGGTTATTGTACCGACCAATCCGAAACCAGGAAAACCACCAAGTATCACAACATTTTGTGGTTTTTTTGTTAATTCTATTTTCATATTTACTCCGAAGGAAAATTTGTTTATATACTTTTCTATTATTATTTAAATAGCAAATTATATAAATCAAAAATCTAACTTTCTAATGAATGGTTGATATACGGCTAGTAGATTATATAAAACAAGGATTCAAAAAAGGATATACTTCAGAGGAACTTCAGAAAATTCTTAAAGAAAACGGTTGGTCCAGTGTGGAAATTTCAGAATCACTTAATTCTGTTCAAAAAACAAAAAAAGTTTCAAGCCCACTAACAAAAAAGAAAAATCATGATAAGATATTATTAAGTTTCATAAATCAAAACCTAGAGAAAGGTTTTCCAGAACAACAAATAAAACAAGCATTAATGGCAAAAAATTGGCCAGAAGAGAAAATAGATGATGCATTTTCTAGGGCAACTAGGCCAAAACCAAAAATAGAAGAGAAAAAAGTAGAAAAAATTAAACCAAAACCCAAAAAAGTTATGCCCCAATTTGATACAAGAAAGATTCTTTGGCACCTATTGTGGTTTTTTGTAATTGGTCTTATTTTGACAACTACCGTAGGGGTGTTTTATTATGTTAAGGAAATGTCAAATTTTACAATAATTGATCCGGATACGGGCAATGAAGTAAAAGGGTATTGTCTAGAAGAAGATTGTTCTGATATGAGGGGATTTGTTCAAAATGAACTTATGAATAGTTTAATTATAATATTAACTATAGCACTTTCAATAGCATTAGTAATTACAATAATTCATTATTTTATTCCAAATAAAGAAATGTTCATATGGGTAATGAATATACTATTCTTCTTCTTTATCTGTTTTATTCTATATACTTGGTTTTCTACATATAACAAAACATTTTTAAATTAACTTTTAGTTCTTTTTCTTTATTGGGTTCGTAGCTCAGCTTGGCTAGAGCACCTGGCTCTTAACCAGGGGGTCGAGGGTTCAAATCCCTTCGGGCCCATATTTCTCATCAAACTTCTCTTTAGCCTTTTGTTCTTTCCTATAAACAGAATGACTAGCTCTCTTCTCAAATAAAGAAATAGCTACAGCAATGACGTCACTTTGATAATCTTTTAATTCCTTATCTAAAATTATTTGTTTAGAATCATCAATGCATTCTTTCATCAAAGAAATAGTTTCATTTTTTGTTTCTAAATCGGCCCTTTTCTCTTCACTATCACTTAAGTAAACTTCTTCCCAAATAGGATAAGTACTTTTTTCGGTAGTCCTAGGAAAGCTTTTAGAAAATGCCATTATAATAAGTTCTTAATTCTATCAATATGGTCAGCAACATTCTCTCCAGTTTCGGTCAATTTAATTGTTTTTATTCTTCCTTTCTTTTGAAACGAAACCAATCTGTTTTTCTCCATCTCTTGAAGAATTTTTACAGCATGGGAATAAGTACAATCAACCTCTTTAGCTAAGACCGATCCATATCTATTTTTTGTACTATTTCTTAGAGCCACCAAAATCATAGCAGGCTTTCTTCTAAAAAACACCTCAAACATATCTTTCTTTACCAATTATTTAACCCTCAAATGTATAACTCCTTATCTATATTTAAATGTTTATATTTTATAGTATCTATTTCAGTTAGAGTCATAATAGTAGGGGGTAACAAAACATTTATATAACTATTTTTTTGTTGCTAAACTGTGTTATATGTTAAATTTATAAAGGAAAACTATGAATTATTAAAGAATTCTTTAAGTAAAAGAGGGCAGGAAGAAAAAGCAGAATGGTTGGATATAATCTTAGAAAGAGATAAGAAATGGAGAGCATTGAAACAAAAAGCTGACAAACTAAGACAAAAAAGAAATGAACTTACCAACAAAATAAGAGAATTAAAATCTCAAAAAAAACAATATGATTTAATTTTAAAACAAGCACAGTCAGTTCCAGGAAAAATAACTCTTATGGAAAATGAAATGTCTGAATTAAGTAAACAAATTAATTCATATTTAGAAAAATTACCAAATATTCTTCACGAAAAAGTTCCATTGGGTAAAGATGAAAAAGATAATATTCCATTCAAGTTTTTTAAGGAAAGACCAACCACAAATTCAGATTTATTAAGTCACTCAGAGTTATTAGAAAAGACAAATTTAGCAAACTTTGATGCAGGAAGAATAAATTCGGGGCAAGGATTTAATTATCTTACGGGAGAATTAGCAGAACTAGACTTAGCATTACAAAGATTTGGAATAGACTTTCTTCTAAAAAAAGGGTTTAAGTTAGTTGTACCCCCACTTGCTCTAAACAAAAAAACACTTGGAGGGACAGTGCCGTTAGATGAATTTAATGATGTAATTTATAAAATAGAAGGAGAAGATCTATATCTAATTGCAACAGCAGAACAACCATTAGTTTCTTTAAATTCAAACAAAACTTTCAACAAGGAAGATCTCCCAATAAAAATTTGTGCAATCACTCCTTGCTTTAGAAAAGAAATTGGTTCAAGAGGAGTCGATACAAAAGGATTATTTAGAATGCACCAATTTAACAAGGTTGAACAAGTTGTAATATCAGATCATGAAAATTCTTACAATTTATTAGAAGAAATGGAATCTTTAACTGAAGATTTTTTTAAGAAATTAGAACTTCCATTCAGAGTAATTGAAATTTGTTCAGGAGATCTTGGACCAAAACAAACAAAACAATATGACATAGAAGCGTGGTTTCCAAGACAACAAGAGTATCAAGAGGTAACATCAGCAAGTAATACTGGTGAATATCAATCGGCAACACTAAATATAAAGTATGTTGAAGGAGAAGAAAAAAAGTTTTGTCATTTATTAAATAATACAATGGTAGCCACCTCTAGAGCGATGGTTGCGATAATTGAGAATTTCCAAAATAAGGATGGAACAATAAAAATACCAAAAGCTTTAAGAAAGTATATGAACGGAAAAAAGAAAATTGGGGGATTTAAAAAATGAAAGAAGACGGAGAGTTTAATTTATATAACGAAAAAAGTAGACAAGAGTTGTCTGATGCAGATGAGATTAACCCAGAAGAAGCAGGATTCATGCAGGGATACGATGAAGAATCAAGTCCAGCAGAGTGTGCAAATTGTGAGAAAGTTCTCGGTGAACATTTCATAGAAAAACAAATAAGCGAAGAAAAATATCGTTTTTGTAGCGAAGAATGTGCAGATAAATTTGAAAGACAGAAAGAGCACGCATAAGTAAAACAAGAAAATCCTTCTTAGAGATTTCTATCCACTTTTTTTCAAAAGATTTAAATAAACACTTCTCACGGCAAATATTAATGGTAGAACTGATAATAACAGAAAAACCAATGGCCGCAGGAAAGATAGCAACTGCTCTAGCAGATACAACCCCAATAAAACATTCAAAAGGAAAGGCCATTTATTATGAAATAACCCATAATAAGAAAAAAATCTTTGTTGGTTGTGCAGTAGGCCATTTATTTGGATTATCAGAAAAGAAAAAATCTTCATGGAACACATACCCTACATTTGATATTACTTGGCAGCCAAAATTTGAAATTGAAAAGAATTCTGCTTACATAAAAGCATATCTAACTTTATTAAAACAATTAGGGAAAAAAGTAGATACACTCACAGTTGCAACTGACTACGACACAGAAGGAGCAGTGATAGGCTATACCGTCGTAAAATACGGTCTTGGGAAAGATAACGCCAGAAGAATGAAATTCTCTACATTAACAAAAGATGAGCTAATTGAGTCATATAAGAACGCAAGCAAAAAATTAGATTTTGGGATGATTGATGCAGGAGTAACTAGACATAATTTAGATTGGTTTTATGGAATTAATCTAACAAAAGCGTTAACCATGGCTATAAAGAATGCACACGGTTATTTTAGAGTTTTATCAACAGGAAGGGTACAAGGACCAACTCTGAAGATAATTTCACAAAGAGAAGAAGAAATTAAAAAATTTATCCCAGAGGCATATTGGGAAATCTACTTAGATGGACTATACAAAAAACATAAAATATTAGCAGAACACAAAAAAGGAAAATTCAAGAATAAAAAGGATGTTTCTGAAATACTAAAAAAAACCAAAGGGAAAAAGGCAATAATAGATAATGTCAAAAAAACAACACAAAACCAAAATCCACCATTCCCATTCGATTTAACAACCTTACAAACAGAATCATTTAGGCACTTGCATTTGACACCTAAAATGACTGCACAGCTTGCTCAAGAACTTTATATTTCAGGATTAATTTCATATCCAAGAACGTCATCCCAAAAGTTACCTAAATCGATAGAGTACAAGAAAATAATAAAACTACTAGGTAAACAAAAAGAGTATTCTGGGGATTGTGAAGGATTGCTTAAAACCACTTTAAAACCTAATGAAGGGAAAAAATCTGATCCTGCACATCCAGCAATTTATCCAACTGGAGAAAAAGAGGCAATTTCAGGTAAAAAAGGACAACTTTATGACTTAATTGTTAGAAGATTTTTGGCAGTGTTTGGAGAACCAGCAAAAAGGCAAACAGTTTCTATCTTCATAGATGTAAACAAAGAAATATTCCATCTAACTGGAACAACAACATTAGAAAAAGGATGGCATGTTCTTTATGGGAAATATGCCAAATTTAAGGAAGAAGAACTTCCTGAAGTAAATGAAGGAGAAGAAATAAAAATCAATAAAATCTTTGATGAAGAAAAAGAAACCCAACCTCCAAAGAGATACTCCCAAGCTTCTTTATTAAAAGAGATGGAAAAAAGAAATTTAGGAACAAAAGCCACCCGGGCAGGGATAATAGATACCCTTTACGAAAGAAATTATGTGCAAAATCAACCAATGGAAGCTACAGATTTGGGTCTTAAGTTAATTATAACATTAAAGAAATATTCTCCAGAAATTATTGATGAGAAATTAACAAAAGAGTTTGAAGAGGATATGGAAGGGATTAAAGAAGGCAAAATAAAAAAAGAAAAAGTAATTGAAAATGCCAAGAAATCTTTAACTAAAATATTAAACAATTTTAGGAAACACGAAGAAAAAGTTGGAGAGGCTTTGGCAGAAGCATCCAAGGAAACACAGATAAAAGCAACGCTAGTTGGTAGATGTCCTAATTGTAAGGAAGGAGAATTGTTTATAAGAAGAGGAAAATTCGGTTATTTTATTGCATGTAATAAATATCCAGACTGTAAAACTCTTTTCACTATACCACAAAATTTAATCAAACCAACTAAAGAAATTTGTGAATCATGCGGGTTACCAAAAATTCAAATCATAAAAAAAAGAAGAGCCCCCCAAATTATTTGTATAGGCCCAAAATGTCCAGCAAAACTTAAAGATTATCCTAAAGAAAAATTAAAAGAAATGGAAGATATTGAATCTGGCAAACTAATAAAAAAATGTCCTAAATGTGAAGAGGGAACATTAAAAGTAAGAAGATCTGTTTATGGATCTTTCATAGCATGTGATCAATATCCAAAATGTAGGTTCACAGAAAAAAATGAAGAAAAGAAAGATTTTGATAAAACAAAAAAGAAAAAATCAAAAGACAATGCCTGAATTATCTATTTCAAATAAAAGTCCTTCTTTCTCCGGCTTATGAAATATTATCTTTCTAGGTTCTGTTTCTAATTCAAAAATTGAATCTGAGAAATTTCTAATCATACTCCCTCCAACTGTTTTTATATTGCCTTCTTGATCAGAATAAACCTGATTAGTTATTAAAACCGGGACACCTAGATTAATAACATGTTTTAAATTTCTTAACATCAAAATGGCTTTCTCATTCACTTCAGTATAATTTTGGTTGTGTAATCCATGTCTATAAAAAAATCCAAAACTATCCACAACAACATAATCAAAATTACCCTTTTTAACTAATTCTTCAACCTGATTTATTTTATCAACTTGATCATCAAAATCTTTTATAGAAATAATCATTAAATTTTCCAATAATTTTTCATAATCTTTATCCATAAGTTTTATTCTGTCTATAGAAAAACTTTTCTCCGTATCAAAAAATAATACTTTTCCTTTTTTTGCAAACTCTAATGAGGTTTGCAAAGCCCAAGTACTTTTACCTGAGGCAGAAGGGCCATATACCAAACCAAGGCCATTTATGTTTATTTTATCTTTTAACATACAGATTAGAGTTTCATAAAGTTTTAAATAACTTATTAATTTCTCTTTTTAATGAAGCGACTATTTACATCAGAATCAGTGACTGAAGGACACCCAGATAAAGTATGTGACCAGATTTCTGACACAATTTTAGATGAATGTTTAAAACAAGACCCGGAGTCAAGAGTAGCAGTAGAGTGCCTAATAAAATCTGGATTAGTTGTAGTAGCCGGGGAAATAACAACAAAAGCACAGTTAGATATTGAGTATATAACAAGGTCAGTTCTGAGAGGCATAGGATATACAAAAGAAGAATATGGGATTGATGCCAACAATTGCAAGGTAATAATACATATTGAAAAACAATCTCCAGATATATCTCAAGGTGTAACTGAGGGGGAAGGAGAGTTCGAAGAACAAGGTGCAGGGGATCAAGGGATGATGTTTGGTTATGCTTCTGATGAAACAGAAGAACTTATGCCGCTTCCAATTACTCTTGCCCATAAGTTAATAGATAAATTAACCAGCGTTAGGAAAGATAATGAACTTACTTACTTAAGGCCCGATGGAAAAGCACAGATTACAATAGAATATGAAGAAAACAAACCAAAAAGAGCACACACAATTGTCCTATCAACACAACATAATGAAAATATTGATTATGAAACATTAAAGTCAGACATTCTAGAAAAAATCATAAAACCAGTTTGCAATGATTGGATAGATGAGAATACAAGATTTTTTATTAACCCAACAGGCAAATTTATTTTAGGAGGACCTTATGCAGATGCAGGAGTTACAGGAAGAAAAATAATTGTTGACACCTATGGTGGGATGGGAAAACATGGGGGAGGAGCATTCTCCGGAAAAGACCCTTCAAAGGTAGATAGAAGTGCAGCATATGCAGCAAGATTTATTGCCAAAAATTTAGTTGCAAATAATCTTTGTAATAAATGTGAAGTGGGATTAAGCTATGCTATAGGGGTTGCAGAACCAGTAAGTATATTTGTAGAAAGTTTTGGAACTTCAGAAATAACTGAAGAAGAATTAATTCAAATAGTTAAAAATAATTTCCCTTTAAAACCAGCGCAAATAATTTCTTATTTTGATCTAAAAAATCCAATATATCAACATACTTCTACACAAGGCCATTTTGGCAATAAAGAATATCCTTGGGAAAAAATAATAGAAATAAAAAAATAAAAAAAGATTTATTTTTTAGCTAAATCAAAAACCGATTTAAGTGCTACTACAATTGTTGCAGGTGCGAATAATCCTACTAAGTTACCGAATAATTCGGATAAATAGGGTACTGCATTTAGACTAGCTCCTGCAAAGGCACCAACAATAACTAGTACAACACCAGCATATAGGAATTTTTGAATTTCTTTCTCAGAAATATTCAAAAGTCCAATCACAATACCTAATACAACTAATAACCATTCTAAACCTGCAAATGGGTAAAACGCAAAGACTAGTGCAAGTAAAACACCAATCAAGAATGCCCATCCACCAAGCGTATTTGCCACTTTTTCACCTCCTTAATAATTATAATATAGTATAATCCTTGTTTTTTTCTTTTTTAAAGATATTGATTTTTAAACGAAACATTTATATACAACTTGTATATACACCCCGTATACACAAAATGAAAATAATAACTGATGCAAAAATTTTATGTGATAAATGTAATATTAAAACTAATCCAAAATATGAAATAAGAAAAGGGTTCCAAATAAAATTTCATGAATGTCCAAAGTGTATGGAAAGATTCTACAACCCACTAGATTTAAAACAATATCAAGAATTTCAAAAACTAAAGCAAAGAGAATTTGAAGTTAAACTAAGAATGGTAGGAAATTCATTTTCAGTTACAATTCCAAAAGAAATTATAGAATTTGAAGGAAAATCTAGGCAAATGGAAAAAGAAATGGATCAAATGATGAGATTATGTTTAGAGGAACCAAACAAATTATCCTTAAGATTTAGAAAAATAATGGAAAAATAAAATGGCAGAGAAAAAAGAAATAGAACTAAGAGTTCAAGAAGCAATGCAAGAAGAAGCGTATAAAGGGATAGTAAGAATTGATGCTCAAGACATGAAAGAAATAGGAGTTAGGGCTGGAGATATTGTAGAAATAGAAGGTTCTAGAAAAACGGTCGGAATAGCAGATAGAGCATATCCAACCGATGTAGGCGAAGCAGTTATAAGAATGGACGGAATTCTAAGAAAGAATGCTAGAATTGGATTAGGAGATCAAATTAAAGTAAGAAAGGTAGAAGTAAAAGAAGCAAAAAAGATTACAATTGCCCCTCCACAACAAGGAGTAATGGTCCAAGCAGATCCTAGAATTTTTCAAAAAAGTTTGTTAGGAAGAGTTGTATTGAAGGGAGATATTGTTTCTTTAGGTGGAGCAAGAAGAAGACAATCTACTTTATCAGGAAGTCCATTTGAAGATATTTTTTCAGATATTTTTGAACAATTACAATCTGGATTTTTAGGAGGAATGGGAAGTTTAAAATTTGTAGTAGCAGATACTACTCCAAAAGATGCAGTAATCATAACAGAAAATACTCAAATTCAACTTAGCTCTAAAGCAGTTGAAATTACAGAAGATGCGCCAATACCGGATGTAACTTATGAAGACATAGGCGGATTATCAGATGAGATAACTAAAATAAGAGAAATGGTAGAATTACCAATGAAGCATCCAGAGCTATTTAATAGATTAGGGATAGAACCTCCATCTGGAGTTTTGCTTCATGGTCCACCCGGAACTGGAAAAACTTTATTAGCAAAAGCAGTAGCCAATGAAACAGATTCAAACTTTATGTTAATTAATGGACCAGAAATTATGAATAAGTTTTATGGAGAATCAGAAAAAAAGATTAGACAAATCTTTGAAGAAGCCGCAGAAAAATCACCATCTATAATTTTCATAGATGAGATTGACGCAATAGCTCCAAAAAGAGAAGAAACTCGTGGAGAAGTAGAAAGGAGAGTTGTAGCTCAATTGTTAACTATGATGGATGGCCTAAATAAGAGAGGAAATGTTATAGTTATTGGAGCAACTAATCGACCAAATGCAATTGATGAAGCATTAAGAAGACCGGGAAGATTTGATAGAGAAATAATTTTTGGAGTTCCAAACAAAAAAGGAAGACTAGAAATTTTAAAGATTCATACAAGAAACATGCCACTAGCAAAAGATGTAGACATCGAATCATTGGCAGAAATAACCCATGGATTTGTAGGGGCAGATCTTTCTTCATTAGCAAAAGAAGCAGCTATGAATGTTCTGAGGAGAGTTATTCCAGAATTAAATTTAAAGGACAAAGTTCAACTATCAGAGGAGTTATTAAATAAATTAATAATATATGACAAGGATTTCAGAGATGCCCTAAGGCAAGTAAGACCCTCGGCTATGAGAGAAGTTTTGGTTGAGAAACCAAACATATACTGGAAAGATATAGGGGGATTAGAAGCACTAAAACAAGAACTAAAAGAAGTTGTAGAATGGCCAATGGAACATCCAGACTCTTTTGAGAGGATGGGGATTAAAGCACCAAAAGGGGTTTTATTATACGGGCCGCCAGGAACCGGAAAAACATTATTAGCAAAAGCAGTAGCTAATGAAACAAATGCTAACTTTATACTAGTAAAAGGTCCAGAATTACTATCCATGTGGATGGGAGAATCTGAGAAGGGAATAAGAAAGATTTTTGAAAAAGCCAGACAGGCATCCCCAACAATCATATTCTTTGATGAAATAGACTCTATTGCCTCTAAGAGGGGATTAGAAGCAGGAGGATCTAGAACAACAGAGAGGATGGTTAATCAAATATTAACTGAGATGGACGGACTAGAAGAACTGAATGATGTTATAGTAATGGCCGCAACAAATAGACCAGATATAATGGATCCAGCTTTATTACGTCCAGGAAGATTTGATAGGATACTTTTGGTAAATGTTCCAGACAAAAAGGCAAGAGAAGAAATCTTCAAGGTACATACCGAATCAATGCCACTTGCTAAAGATATAAAGATTTCAACTTTAGCAGAAAAAACAAAAAATTATGTAGGTGCAGATATAGAATCAGTATGTAGAGAAGCAGCAATGCTTGCTCTAAGAGAAAATATAAATACAAAAGAGATAACAAGTAAACATTTCGAGGAAGCCCTAAAGAAGACACAACCTTCCATAAGAGAACAAGACATAAAGAAATACGAAGAAATAGAATCTCAATATTTAAGAACTGCAAGAGGCGCAGCATTACAAGAAATGAATTACATGGGATAATTATCCCTTTTTTTATAATTCTAATTAAGTCTTAAAATCGTAGAAACATAAGTGTGAAGGAAGTGAAAGAATCCGAAGACCCAAACACAACCAACACGTATTTAGTACTATATCGCCACTATATAAATCTTTCGATTTAGCTAAATTTTAAAAAATATAAATAAATCTACCGACGATAAGTTCATAAAAACCTTAGAAACATAAGTGTGAAGGAAATGGAAAGAATCCGAAAATCCAAACCAAAACCAACACAGAATATACGTAATATAATTACTATATAAATCTAACGTTACTACTCTAAATCTGTAGTATTTTCCTAATTTCTTTAATATCTTTAGTTTGTGATAATCTTAATCTTAACTCTTTTCCACCCTTAATGCCCTTAGTCATATACATTGCATGATATTTTATATACCTAAATTTTGGTTGATATCTCTCGGCTAATTCTAAATATTCTTTAAAGAACTTAATTTTATCTTTTTTTGTTACTTCTTTATAATCTCCCTTTTGAAGATAATCATTTATTTGTTTGAAAATATATGGATTTCTAGATGCCTCTCTCCCGACCATAATATAATCACATCCGGTTTTATCAAACATTCTTTTAGCATCTTCTGGAGAATTAACTCCACCATTACCAACAACAGGGATGCTCACATTTTCCTTAACTTGTTTTATTATTTCCCAATCTGTTTCCATACCTCTATCCTGGGTTTTTGTCTTTCCATGAACAGTAATAAAACAACAACCTTCTTCTTCAGCAATTTTTGCTATCTCAACAGCGTTTATACTTTTTTTATCCCAACCTGATCTAATTTTAATTGAAATTGGTACTTTAGTAACAGATTTAGCAGCCCTTATTATTTCTCTAATCTTTTCAGGTCTCTTTAGTAAAGCAGCCCCTGCTCCTTGTTTGACAATATTTTCAACAGGGCATCCAAAATTAAAATCTATAATATCAACTTTATTTTCAACAACCTTTATTGCCTTTTTTATTTCTTCAACATTTTGCCCCATTAGTTGAATTCCAACTGGCCTCTCTTTAAATTGAACATCAAATAGTCTCAAAGTAGATTTATTCCCTCTAGCTAATGCCATGGGAGACAACATCTCAGTAAAAGTTAAACCTGCACCATACTTCTTACACAATAATCTAAAAGAAACATCAGTTATCTCATACATTGGAGCCAAAAAGATTTTAGATATAAATTTCATATTTTTGTGGTTACCTTCTCTCCAACAATTAAACTATGTTCAGCTTGACTAACTAAAGAAGTTTTATCTCTTTCTGGCAAAACCCCATATTCATGCAAAATCCCTTCACGTTTTAGTGCAAGTAATCCAGTTGCAATCTGCAGTTTGTTGAATTTCCTAATTAAATATCTTTTTGAAAATGGCAATGTTTTAAATTCTTCACCAACATATTTCATAATTTCTCTAGCACTTTGCAATCTAATATTTTTTACGTGTGATAATTGATAGATTTCAGAAGGGTTTCCCTCACTAATCATCCCGCTTCCAGTGCTTGCAAAAGGCTCTATAGCAATTTTCTGACCTTTTTTTAATTTAGTTTCATCCCCGTTATCATAATTAGGTATAGTTGGTTCAGTATGAATCTGATATTTATCTAATCCATGCCCCCCCAAATTTCTTATTGGTTTGAATCCTAGTTTAGTTATTTCTTCTTGAATAGTTCTACCAATCTCCCCAAGTGTTGTGCCAGGTTTAACAATTTCCAAAGCAGAATTCAAAGCATTCCTACTAGCTTTTACTAATTTCTCATTGTTTCCAAGATCTACAGTAACGGCAGTATCTCCAATAGCACCATTAATACTAACGCCCAAATCAAGTTTTACAACATCCCCCTCTTCAAAATTAAAATCTTTATCCAATAGTGCAGTATAGTGTGCAGCTATATGGTTAACAGACATTTGAGTAGGAAAAGCCAACTTACCCCCTAGCTCCCCAATTTTGGATTCTATCTTTTCAGTAACCTCTTTGTGTGAAGCACCAATTCTAATTAGTTTCTTTCCAAATTCTCTGGCTTCTCCAGCTATCTCTCCAGCTTTAATCCAATCTTTCATAGATTATAACAACAATAAAACATTTAAAAACCTAACCTAATTAAGGAAAACATGAAAGGTTTCATTATTTATCCGACATATAAGATAATTAACGGCAAAGCCTGTGTCTTGCTATATGGAAGATTAGAGAACAATCAAACGTTTCTAACAATCAATGAATTTAAGCCATATTTTTTCATAGAAACATCAAAATTAAAAAAAGCTTTAGAAATCGAAAAGTTCGAATATGAAGAAACTAAATTAAAAAATTTCCAAGGAAAGTTAATGACAAAAATTGTTTTAGATTCTCCAAAAGACCTCCCAGAATTAAGAAATGAACTAAGGGAAGCTAAAATAACAACTTATGAATCAGATATCCGATACCCAATAAGATTTCTAATGGATTATAATATACAGGGCTCTATAGAAATAGAAGGAGATTATGATATACATGATACTTTGGATAGAGTATATACAAATCCAGAGGTAAAAACAACAGACTATTCTCCAAAAAATCTAAAAATATTCTCATTTGATATAGAATCAGACAAAAAAGCTAAACAAATATATTGTATATCAGCATACTCTAAAGACTACAAAAAATCAATAATCGTTTCAAATAAAAAAATTCCTGGAGTAATTTCTTGTAAAACAGAAGAAGAATTACTAGAAAGATTCCATGATGAACTGCTATCTTTTGATCCAGACATAATTACTGGCTGGAATGTTATAGATTTTGACTTAGAGTTTCTCAAAAGGAAATTTAAAAAGTACGATATTCCATTTATTCTGGGCAGGGATAATTCATTGTCAAAATTAAGAATAGAATCAAATTTCTTCAGAACAAGCAAAGCAGATATCTCTGGAAGAGTAGTTTTAGATGGATTAGACCTAACAAAATCTTCATTTATCAAACTTGAAAATTATAAATTGGACACTGCTGCTCAAGAATTGTTAGGTAAGAAAAAATTAATACAATCTACTGGGAAAGAAAAATCTGAAGAAATAGATAATTTATACAAAACTAATCAGAAAAAACTTATAGAATATAATTTATTAGACGCAGAGTTAGTATATGATATACTAATAAAAGCAGACCTAATTGATTTAGCAATACAAAGATCACTATTAACCGGCATGCCATTAGACAGAGTTAATGCTTCAATAGCTTCTTTAGATATGTTATATATCCCCAAAGCAAGAAAAAAAGGAATAGTTTCTCCTTCAAAATTCGATGCGGACAGAGAAGCAAGAATTAAAGGGGGATATGTTATGGAATCAAAACCAGGGATTTATGATAATGTAATAGTTTTAGATTTTAAATCCCTGTATCCTTCAATAATAAGAACATTCAACATAGACCCAGCATCATTTTCAGAAAAAAAGAAACCCGGATTTATTGAATCACCAAACAAAGCATACTTTGAAAATAAAGATGGAATTTTACCAGAAATTATCAAAGAACTTTGGAAATCTAGAGACGAAGCCAGAAAACAAAAAAACGAACTTGCCCGCTATGCAATCAAGATTTTAATGAACTCTTTCTTTGGAGTCATGGCAAATCCGACCTGTAGATATTCTGATTTAAAAATAGCAAATGCAATAACTCACTTTGGTCAGCAACTAATTAAACAAACTGCAGATAAAATAAAAGAAGCAGGATACGAAGTAATATATTCAGATACAGATTCGGTTTTTGTAAATCTAAAAGACGGCTCTGAAGCTAAAGCAGCACAAATTGGAAAGAAACTAGAAAAAGAAATTAATGAATTTTATAAAAAACACGTAAAGAAAGAATATAAGAGAGATTCCTTCTTAGAATTAGAATATGAAAAGTTGTATACTAGATTTCTTATGCCTAGAGTTAGAGGAAAAGAAGAAGGGGCCAAGAAAAGATATGCCGGTCTTCTAAAGAAAGAGGGAAAAGAAGAATTAAGTATAGTTGGTCTAGAAACGGTAAGAAGTGATTGGACAAATGCTGCCAAGAAATTCCAAGGAGAACTACTTGATAGAATATTTTACAAAAAAGAAGTTACTACCTTTATCAAAACGTTTGTAGAGGACCTAAGAAAAGGGAAATATGATGAAGATTTAATTTATAGAAAGTCTATAAGAAAAGATCTGGACGAGTATGTAAAGATTACTCCTCAGCACGTTCAAGCTGCACGTAAACTAAAGAAGTTAGATTCAAATATAATCGAATATTATATCACAACGGATGGACCAGAACCAATTCAAGCACTAAAACATGCTATCGACTACGAACACTACGTTAACAAACAAATTAAACCAATAGCAGATACAGTTCTATCCTTTTTTGATACAACCTTTGAAGATTTATTGGAAGGGAACAAACAGACGTCCCTTTTTTCTTATTCATAACCTTTAAATAAATTCTAACATTCTAAAAATCATGGGTGTAGCAATCTCTGATTTAATTCCAAAGAAAGAAATTAAACTAGAAGAATTAAAAGGAAAAAAACTAGCAATAGATGCCTCTCCAGTTATTTATCAATTTCTAGCATCAATAAGACAACCAGATGGAACTCCTTTAATGGACAATAAAAATAATGTAACTTCTCACTTAATGGGGTTATCAACAAGAATTCCAAAACTAATGGAAGCCGGATTGAAATTAGCTTTCGTTTTTGATGGAAAACCTCCAAAGATGAAATTTGAAGAATCACAAATAAGAGAAAAAAGAAAAAGAAAGGCAGAAGAAAAATTAAAAGAAGTAGATAAAGAAGACTTTGAATCGTTAGCTAAATATAAAAAACAAAGTATAAGAATTACAACAGATATAGTAAAAGAATCAGAAGAATTCATTAAAGCCTTAGGATTACCAGTAATTAAAGCACCTTCTGAAGCAGAAGCTCAAGCCGCATTTATGGCAGAACAAAACGATGTTTATGCAATTGTTTCACAAGACCACGATTCTTTATTATATAATGCACCAAGAATGATCAAAAATATCACAGTTTCCCCAAAAAGAAAAATAAAAGGAATGTATGTTTCAGTTCATCCTGAAATGATAGAACTGAAAGAGGTTCTAAAAACATTAAAGATAAATCAAGATCAATTACTGGCATTGTCTATCCTAGTTGGAACAGATTACAATCCTGGAGGTGTCAAAAGAATAGGCCCAAAAACAGCCCTAAAACTGGTTCAAGAGCATAAATCCTTTGAAAAGATATTTGCTAACGTAGAAGCAGAATTTGATTGGAAGAAAGTCTATGCTACATTCAAGAGTATGTCAATTATGAAAAATTATCAGTTGAAATGGAAAGAACCAGATTTAGATAAACTTCATAAAATATTAATTAAGAAAGATTTCTCAGAAGAAAGAATTGATAAATTATTAGAAAGATTAAAAGGAAAAAAACAGAAAAGTTTAGATAAGTGGTTTTAAAAATTACTTCTTTCTAAGCGCATTTTTCTTCATTATATTATATTGTTTCTTCTTAGCAGCATCAACAACTCCAGCATCCTCAACGTCTTTAAATATTTGTACCTTTGTCTCTTTCCTTTCTTCCTTTACAATAAGCCCCCTAATCTGCCGATTCCAAACTAACATTGCTACTCCAATAAGAGTCAATATACCATGTACCCACAAGATAGAATTACCAACATACTCTGGCCTGGCACCCTGGAACCAAATTAAAATAATTAACTTGTAAACCATCCAAGTAGAAAAGGACAACCAAGTAAACCATTGCAAGAACACCGCAGGACCACCTTTCTCAGCAGCTTTCCACGTAAAAAAGAACAATATCAAGAACGGAATAATACTACCCAAAACAATTCCCATTGCAGAATAGGAAGTTATAAGCACAAAAACCTCCTCAGGAGTTAAATAAGCAGTAGCCAAAAATGCAACCAAAATGGAAAAAATAGCTTTCAAAGAAGCCTTCTCACCAATAAAAGGCAAAGCGCTAGAAACTCCAAATATGATTACAAAAAGTAAAAGCAAAAATACAAACTTAGCAACCTGTATACTAACCTCCCCTTCACTCCAACTGGTAAAAAGATCATACACGGGATTCCAAGGCCCCAACATTAAAGGAGCATCCCACGAGCCCTCTTCTTCAACAGAATCTGCCAAAGGAGAATAATAAGTTCTTTCAGCACTCACAAAGCTTGGAAGAATAAATGAACCTATAATTAGTACCAAAATCGAAAATAATAATAAATTCCTCTTTTTCATATTAATTTATAATTATAAGTTAATATATAAATCTTTTGGTTAACTTTTTAAATTAAGGAGTTTCAAAAAGACTATGTTATCTAAAAAAGATATAAAAAAAATACCAAGATCTTACGAAGTAGTAGGAGACATACTCATTTTTTCAGACTTTCCAAGAGAATTAAAGAAAAAGGAAAAAGAAGTAGGAAACTATTTACTAAAACAAATAAAAAATGTAAAAGTAATAACAAAAAAATCAAAAAACTATTCTGGAAAGTATAGGACACCAAAACTAAAAATTTTAGCAGGAGAAAAAAGAAAAGAAACAATACACAAAGAAAATGGAGTTCTAATAAAAATAAATCCAGAAAAAGCATACTTCTCATCAAGATCAAGCTCAGAAAGAATTAGAATATCTAAACTAATAAAAAAAGGAGAAGAAGTTTTAGTAATGTTTTCAGGAGTAGCACCATTCCCACTAGCTATTTCTAAACACTCTAATGCAAAAGAAATTTATGGAATTGAAATAAATAAAAAAGCACACAAATACGCATTAGAAAACATAAGATTAAACAAACTGAATAATATCAAACTTTTCAAAGGAAATGTAAAAAGGATTCTTCCAAAAATAAATAAAAAGTTTGATAGAATTATAATGCCACTTCCAAAAGATTCTGAAAACTATCTAGATTTAGCATTAAAATATCTTAAAAAAAATGGGAAAATTCACATATACCTCTTCACACATGAAAATGATTTCAAAAAACTAAAAGAAAAATATAAAAAATACAAACCAAAACTCACAAAGGCAGGTTCTCCTTCTCCAGGAAAATTTAGAGTTTGTTTAGAACTTAAGGCTTAATTATTTTTATACTCTTAATCCCCTGATCCGTAACTTTATCGATTTCAATAATAGCTCCTTTAAACTTCAAAGTCTCTCCTTTTTTAGGAATTCTTTGTATCTTATGTTCAATAAATCCAGCAATAGTATCAAAACGTCTTTCAATAATTCCCAATTTTAAAGTCCGGTTAACTTCTTCAATAGATGCTTTACCATCTACCCTAGTAACTTTATCACTCACTTTTTTTATATAGATGCTTTTTTTCTTACTTTTATCAAAGATATCACCTACAATCTCTTCAAGAATATCTTCTAGAGTAACTAAACCAGCAACATGCCCATATTCATCTACAACAATCACCATGGGAGTTTTCCTAAAACTTAACTCTGCGAGTAAATCATCTATCTCCTTAGATTTAGGAACAAAATATGGTTTTCTAATTATATTTTTTATTTTAGTATCTAATTTTTTATTCTTAAGATATTTTAAGATATCATCAACATCTAAAATACCAATAATGTCATCCTTATCCTTTGAATAAACCGGATATCTAGAATAAGGCGTTTTAATAATAAAATCAATAACCTGTTTTAATTTTTTATTCCCATCTATCATTTCAATATTTGCATCAGGAGTCATAATTTCAGTTACTTTAGTTCCTTCAAAATCTAAAATATTTTCCATAATCCTTGCGGATTCTTTAGCCAGGATTCCTTCTCTTCTACCCATAGTAACAATGGTTCTTAGTTCTTCTTCGGATAATGACTCTCCAGATTTAGAGCCAAAAACCTTAGATACAAACTTAGAGATAAATCCAAATAGTTTAACAAATGGGGACAAAGCAGTAGCTAAAAAATCAATTGGTTTTGCAACGAGTAAAGATATTTTCTCTGCGTTCTGGGAAGCATAAGTCTTGGGGGTTATTTCTCCAAAAACTAATATCAAAAAAGTCATAACTCCAGTCGCAATACCTACACCACCCGAACCAAATAAATTAGTAAAAATTACAGTAGCAAGAGATGCAGCCCCTATATTTACTACATTATTTCCTATCAAAATAGTAATTATCAATCTATGGGGATCCTGTTTTAATTTGAATAAAGTTTTAGAACCCCTTTTCCTTTGCTTTAATAAAGATCTAGCCTTTATTTGGTTTATAGATATAAGAGCAGTTTCAATTCCAGAAAAGAAAGCGGACAAAATAATCAAAACAACCAATATAGTTATTTGAATTCCTAACATGTATAAAAGATTTAGATATTAAGAGATTATAAACTTTTCTAAACATCAAACCCTAGCTCTTCTAATTCCTCTCTCCTCTCTTCAACAGCAGAAGGAGCCTCTCCACCGTGCCACGTAAACCTAGGCCTAACATTCATAGGAAAGATTCTCTCAGAATTGTCATCTAATACAATGGCACTTCCCTTCATTCTAGGCAAATTATTAATGTAAGTTTGAATATCATTTAACAAATAAGTCTGCATCATATCATTCAAGGCAGTAATATCCTTCTTTGCAGTAACTCTATGACTAAGCACAATATCGCTTTGAGTAATAACATCCTTATGTATCTCTCCTGGTTGTTGTGTAGCTAAAACCAAAGAAATTCCCGGTTGCCTTCCTTCCCTCAATAATTGAACCAATGCAGCAGAAGCAGCAGTTTTTCCTTCCTTGGGGATAAACTCATGTGCTTCATCTAAAAATAACCAAACCATTGGCATATCACCTTTAGCTCTTTTTTTTGTACCAATGCCAAAATAACTTTCACCAGCTTCAATAGTTTTTACTTCTTCAACCTTTCTAGCAGTCATTCTTTCAATTAATAGTTTCTTACAAATTAAACCAGTTACCAAATTTTTAATTCCCCAGCTTCCAGAAATATTAGAATAACAACTTATATCCAATATTGAAACTCTTCCAGGTTTTATCAAATCTTTTATTTCTGTTCCTCTTTTTGAAAACAACCCCCAAGATTTTGTAGACTCAAATCTATTGATGGCAGAATCAGCAACCTCTTTACTAATACTTTTATCTTTTTTTATAGCTTTAATTATTTCGGGAATACCATACTCTTTTTTTGATTCTTTTAAATCGGTAATTACTTTTTCTATCAAAATCCCAACAGAGCTCATTAATTCAACATCAAAAACATTCATCCAATCTCCAGCATTCAATTCAGAAGTTTTTATTGAAAAAGGAAAGTCCACAGGAATATTTTTTTGCTTGTATTCTTTAGAAAAACCATGTGGAGTATAAATATCCATAGTATCTAATTTTTTAGGATTGAAACCCCACCCGTGTAATAAATCCTCGTCTTTTTGATTTGGATATTTCATCGTCCAGAAGATTCCCATAGTATCAAAAATTAGTATTCCAATGTTTTCAGCAATCTCTTTCGGCAAAGAAGACATTTCCTCTGCCATGACCCCTAAAGTATAGGATTTTCCTGAACCTCTTTTTCCAGAAACCAAAACAACATGAGACCTAGCAACGTCCATTCGAATATTTGAACTAAGAGAAACAGTTTGACCCATCTTTACATAGTGCCTACCTAAGAAAATAGTACCTCTATCACCAAACTTTTTCTTATCAGAAGCAGTTCTCCCAACAATAATATCATAAGCCATTATTACTAACAATAATTACAGATTTATTAAATCTTTCTAATCAATACAACAAGGTTTATATACTTTATAATTTTCTAATCTCTACAAATGATAAAAGACCACCTAAAAACCTGGGTTTTATTACTAAGTTTAACGTTTTTACTTCTAATTTTGGGCTTTGCTTTGGGTGGAACTATGGGTCTAACAATAGCTTTATTCATAACAGTAATCATAAATATATCCAGTTTTTGGTATTCTGATAAAATAGCTTTAAAAATTTATAAAGCAAAGAAAATACTTTATTCTGAAAAACCAGAATTACATGATATCCTAAAAGATTTGTCTATGCGGGCAGGGATAAAAACTCCAAGATTATATATGATTCCTAGTCCAAATCCAAATGCATTTGCAACCGGACGTTCAGAGAACACGGCAGTAGTTGCAGTAACTCAAGGATTACTAGATTTATTATCTGAAAGGGAGTTAAGAGGAGTACTTGCCCACGAATTAGCACACATAAAAAACAAAGACATATTATTAACTACTATTTCATCCATAATCGCAGGAACATTGATGTACCTTGCAATGCTTGCTAGATGGACAGCAATCTTTTCTTCAAATAAAGATTCAAACTTAGGAGAAATATTGGCACTATCAATCCTTGCGCCAATTGCAGCAACCCTAATTAATTTATCAATATCCCGTTCAAGGGAGTTCTTAGCGGACGAGGTAGGTTCAAAAATAACTAAGGATCCAAAGAGTTTAAGTGAGGCACTAGTTAAAATTCATTCATCATCTAAAAAGATGGAATTCGGAAATCCTGCATTATCAAATATGTTCATTTCAAATCCATTTAGAAGTTCATCTTTGATTAATTTAATGAGTACACATCCTACTTTACAAGCAAGAATAAAAAGACTTAGAAAATTAGCTTTTACGCAATAATTTAATACTTTTCACTATTTACATCAAAGAATAAACCTACTCCTTTTTTCCTAACACCGGGGTTGAATTTATTCTTCATTCTAGAGAAAAGAAAAAGTTCTTTCCGAGAATGGGGGTAAACTAAAAAATCCCAGAGTTCATGCACAACTAAATTAATAAAAATAAAAGAGGAAAATAAAAAATTATGAGTAACAAAATAAGAGATTAAAAAGAAAATTAAACTGACATCAATCCCATGAAAAAGTTTTATAGTGTGGCCCTTGGAACCATAATGCATATCAAATTTATAATTCTTAATCCTGCACACTCTTGCGATGATCCCATTGAGCAAATGATCAATATCTATGAAAATACCCAAAATAAAACAGATAAGGGCCATTTTCCAATTCAAACCAAGAAACAAAGCAATGCTAGAAACCACCAAAGAAAGAAAAATCTGGATAGATTCATCAAGGAGAGTATTATATTTTCCAAATAAACTTTTCCTAGTCATTAATAAAAATATATAAAGGACATATTTAAAATTTTCCTAATTGATTAATTTAAAATATGGAAAATTGCCTGTATAAATATTCCCAGTAATTGATAAGAACAGAAGAATTAAACCCACAAATAAAGAAGCTAAACCAAGGTAAAAAATAAGACGCTTTGAAGAATATTTTTTTCTATACAAAAGAAATAGAATTATACTAACTAAAACAAAAATTATTCCAAAAAAAGATTTATGTAAGTGATATCCATACACAACAATCCAATGTTTCTCTGGAGTATTCAATATAAACTCTTTTACACCACCTTCCATCTTTCTATCTCATTAAATTTTAAAATTTAAAAAACTATACTTTTTCATGAATCCAATCTACTTCATCTTCCTCCAATTCTAGTTTATCCTGAAATTCAGGAATCTTAATCAAATTAACAACATCTGGAAACATTTGAAAAGCTCTTTTTTTAGAAACCTTAAAATAACTTGCAAGTTTTTCAGAAATGGATTTTCTCTTTCCAATTCTCATTCTACTTTGCCAAACCATTAATCCAATATTTGGTCTTTTATATTTAACAACTTCAGAAGATTTCTTTTCTTTGGATAAAGCGACTCCAGAACTCATAAAGAATTTCTGATAAACTAAAAATCTCCAATATTGCCACCTCATAATTCTTCCTTTGAACAAATCAGCTAAACTTAGAGAATTCATAGCCCCAGGAATATCTTTCTTACTATACTCCAGAACAACATTTTTTTGTACCCAAGATTGCAGTTCATCAAATTTTATATCGTCCAAAGAACTTTCAATTAAAGAAACATCTTTGCTTTTGAAAATTAATCTTAAAATGTTATTCAACTCCTCTTCTCTTTTTCTATCTCCAATTAACTCCAGATTTTCCCGATTAACCTTTCCACCAGAATACAAAGTTTGTAAATCATTAATAGCCGCTCTTAAATCTCCTCCACTTCTAGAAGCAATACTCTTAACAACAAAATCATCTTTTTTTAATTTCTCTGATTCTAGAATTTCATTCAACCTTTCACAGATTTCTGAACTTGTCAATCCTCCAAATTCTAAAACTTTGGTTTTTTTTACTAATGTAGATAACTTATCTAATCCAATATCATTGGCAGTCATAACTATAGGAAAGTTAGTTTTTTCTATTAATTTAGCTAAGGCCTGTGCTCCACCCCTATCCTTCATTCCAGACAAGCCATCTATCTCATCAATTAAGATTATCTTTGGTTTCATAAATAAACTCATTTGATTCATGGCAGAATCCATAAATTCCTCAATAATTTTCTTGTTTCTAAAATCAGATGCATTTAGTTCTAAAACTTCATAATCGTTATCTTTAGCAAAAGCATAAACACTAGCAGTCTTACCGGTTCCAGTTGGACCAACTAAAATGATAGATTTTTTAGCGTGACTCTTAAAACCTATAATAAAATCTTCTAATAGTTCAATAGAGATAGAATTACCTTTTATTTCCTCTAGTGACTTTGGAGAATATTTATCTACCCACATCATTATTTTTGTGTAAATCTTACCTAATTTATAATACTTTTCTCTGTACTTGGCAATTACTTTGAGAATTTTAGTTTTTTATCTTTTTCTAATTTTTCTCTAAACTTCTTAAAATCTACCTTATTAGAAAAAACCGCATTAAAAAAATTCTTAGGCCCAACCATTGCAACTCTAGGAAGATCATAATTTCCTTTCTTCCAATTATCTTCCCAAAAACATTTCTTATCATAAACTTGTCTCCTTTTTCTCCTCCATTCTGGGCAATTCGGACAAATATACTTAAGATGAAATTTGGCATTTCCTTCATTAGACATAAAACTGCCTGGAAAAGTTTTAATGTAAAGATAAATATCAATTAATAGCTTCATACCAATTATGAATATGTCAAATTTATAATACTTTTCTCTGTACTTGACAAGGAAATCTATTTAAATCTAAATGATTAAAATATATTAACAAAAAAGGAGGTTATTTTCAATGGTAGGAACAGGATTTCATAAATCAATTAGATGGTTTGTAATTGCAGCATTGATTATATCTGCATTTTTCAGAGGAGAATTTTTTGATTATGCAGTGATTATAGCATTGATTTTCTTAATTTTAAGAACACCAATGGAATATGCTAAATAATTTTTCTTTTTTTTCTAAATAGCTTTATAAATATTACATATAAAATAATACTAATGAAACCAACTAAAGAGAAGACCGATAAAAACCCGATATGGAATCTTCTAAAAACGGAATGGGAATACCTAAGAAAAGAAAGAAAAGTCTTCTCACTTTTCATGTTTTTATTCGTTATTGCAAATCTAATTGCATTAATAGAGCCGCTAATAATTGGTTCAATATTCAATACAATACAGAATTCAATAACCTCTCAAGAAGAGCTGAGAAAGTTAATTTTAAAGATATCCTTACTACTTGTTGTAACTATTGGTTTCTGGGCATTTCATGGAAATGCAAGATATCTAGAAAGAAAAACAGGTTTTTTAGTAAGAAGAAATTTTATCAACACAAAAATATCAAGAGTACTAGATCTTCCAGTAAGTTGGCATAAAGACCATCATTCCGGAGATACAATAGACAAAATAAATAAAGGGTCCTCTGGAATAATGCAGTTCTCAAGTCACATGAACTTCAGAATCATAGAAGGGATAGTAACCCTAATTGGTTCAATAATAATACTATTATTTATCGATATAAGGGCAGCAATATTTGCTCTTTTCTTCGCATTTGGAACACTCTTCATAATCTTTAGATTTGACAGAAAAATAGTAGAACTTCATAGAAAAATAAATAAATTTGAAAATAAAGCATCCGCATCAGTATTTGATTACATAAGCAATATAATAACAATAATAACACTAAGACTGAAAAAAACAGTAAAAACAGAAATAGATAATAGAGTAATGGCTTCTTTCGAAGATCATAAGAAAAGAGCTATTCTTTCTGAGTTTAAGTGGGCATTTGCATCAATCGCTATTTCAATAATGACAGTGGTAGTAATTAGTTGGAGAGCCTACTCGGATTTTAATACAATGGGAGTAATCATGATAGGTACTCTATATATGTTATATGGATATTTACATACAATAGGAAGAACATTCTACAACTTTGCAAGTCTATATGGAGAGGTTCTTAAATCAAATGCAAGAATAACAAATGCAAAACCAATTGATGACGAGTTTTATAGATTAAAAAGAGAATTATATGGAAAAATACCTTCAAACTGGAAAAAACTCTCACTAAAAAATGTAGATTTTACATACGATAAAGAAGGAAAAGAACAACACCTATCTGGAATAAATGTAGATTTAAGAAAGGGTCAGAAAATTGCCTTTGTAGGGGAGTCTGGTTCAGGAAAAAGTACAATGTTGGCTTTAATTAGAGGGCTGTACAATCCAGATAAAGGACAATTATATTGTGATGGAGAGAGATTAAAAAATGATATTTCTAATTTGAAAAACTATGTAACTCTAATTCCCCAAGACCCAGAAATATTCAATAATACAATAAGATATAATATCACTATGGATATTTCTACCAAAAAAGAAGAACTAGATAAAGCTATAGATTTAGCAAAATTTAGAAAAGTTCTAAATAGGTTAGAAAATGGACTAGATACAAATGTTCTTGAAAAAGGGGTTTCATTAAGCGGAGGAGAAAAACAAAGATTGGCTTTTGCTAGGGGAATACTTGCAGCAAAAAGTAGCGATATAGTTTTAATGGATGAACCTACTTCCAGCGTGGATAGTTTGAATGAAACTAAGATTTATGAAAGTGTTTTTAAAGTGTTTAAGACTAAAACAATAATATCTGCAATACACAAACTGAATTTACTAACTAAATTTGATTACATATATTTATTCGAAAATGGAAAAATAATCGCTGAAGGAACACTAGAAGAAATAAAGAAAAATGCTAAATTTAAAAGATTCAGTAGTAAACTAAAAATTTAAATAGAATTCTTAATTTCCCAAAAATATGAATAATAGTAGAAAAGAAACGTTAGAAGCAATAGGATTTAGAACCGGAGAAATTATACTTCCAGGATTAAACATAAAAGTAACTCTAGAACCAAATCAATATTTCTTTTTTGATGGACAAGTTGACAGTATAGAAGAAAACGATAGAAATTGGGCAGAAATTTTAAAAGTAGATTATGAAGATGTATCAAGTGAATCAGAAAATGTAGTTGGGAAATATTTATACAGAAAACTTGGAGACGAATATAACCTAGCAATAGTTTATTACCTTAAAGAAGATAACAAAAAAGAAGAGATTTTAACAATCGGCCACGAGTCAACCCATATTTTATTCAGGTTTGGATTAGAACATAAATTATTAGAAGCACTAGAAAAAGAAGGTTTTAATTTTAATCCCTTAACATATTTTAATGATGAAGAGGATATTGCAGAGGCAGGAGGAGTATTATCTTCATACAAACTACAAAAAGGAAGCATTGAGCATTTTAGTGAATTAATGGATCTTAGATTTGCAGCAATGGCGTATATGGAACAAAGTCAAGAAATGATGAGATTATTATATTAGGTTTCTCTCAAACTAAAATTTCCGAATTCTATTTCATAAATCCATGGACTACTCTCTTGATATGGCTTTAGAAGTTCAGCTAATCTTCTTTTTACCCGTTCATACCACATCGTTTTAGAAGAAACTAAATCTCCGGGGTAAATAGAGTATCCTCCTTCATCACAAGAAAAAGTAAAAGAAGAGTTATCATTAAGATCCCAACCAATTGGCAGATTACGAATAATTTCTTCTTTTAAATGTTTGTTAAAATCAACCATAACTAGCTCTCCCAAGGCTTTAGCTCTATCTTCAACATAATCTAACTTTTTAACTAAACCTTCATGGGCCACTTTTAAATTTTCTTTTCTACTCATAGAAAAAGGAAATAAACAAAAACCTATATAGTTATCCTTTTCCATAATTTTTATAAATTTCTATAGACTACCAATTAAATGCCGATTACATTATGTGGAATAAACAATCACGATCTTAAAGGACCAGAAAGATTAGAGCATACATTAAGCAAGATAAAACCAGATATTATAATTCTTGACATCCCATTTAACAAATTTGCTGAAGAAATATCTTTTCATAGAAGATTAAATGAAAATTTAGGTCAGGGAACATCTATAAAATATTTAATAAATTGGATTTATTTAGAACTGGGCCTCCCGTCAGAATATTATGATGAAGTAAACGCAGCAAGTTTAATGGCATATGCAAAATGTGCAGGTTATAGGTCTTGGATGAGTTTTAATTTTGATAAAGTGGGTTTAGGAAGAAAATTAATTACCCTTGATTCTACCTATGAAAGAGAAGAAGATACTGTTTTCGATAGGGCATGCTTAGCATTAATGCTCGGAAAACCCCCAGAAGAGGTACAAAAACTATTTGGAGGGGTCTACAGCAGCGAAGAATTATTTGAGAATGTATCTGATTTACATGACGAAGACCCCAGTATTTTCGATAGATATGGAACTTGTTTTGACAATAAATTAGAAGATTTAGATGATGTCCCGGGAGGAAAAGGATTTCAAGAAAAAGTATACACTCTAGAAGAATATAGAGACTCAAATGCTTTGTACATAGGTAAGTTTGAAACTTCCAGATATCTTTGTGATGAAATGAAAGAAGGTTCAGAAATTAACATGTTTAAATTAGAAGATGCAGAGAAGTAATTAGCTACGTATCTCTTACAAAAAGATTTATAAATTTGGTATTTAAATTTAAAATATGAAAGAACAATTAAAACTAAAACTATTAGCAGCATTTACGGGAATATATATTATTTTGCTAACGAGATTAGCTTTTCAGATTAAAAATTATGAAATATTATATTATTCTATAATACTTTACGTTGGAATAATATTGGTGTTGTTTCTATATAAAAATAAAATAAAACTTCACTTTTATCATTATCTTTTACTTTCAATATTTTGGCTTTCTAATCTTCTAGGGAGCAATATATATCTTAATGGAATAAAGTTATATGATACATGGCTATTGTTTTTAAGATATGATCAATTAGTACATCTTTTTGGAGGTTTTGTAATATCATTGTTAATCTTTAAGTTATTCAAAAAATATCTAAAAAAACTATTTGATCAAAACAAATTACTATTCTTATTTACACTCATCCTAATTACCTCTGGTTTGGGGGCAGTTTATGAAATAATAGAATTATTTGCAGTATATTTTCTTAACGCTTCTGAAGCAGTTGGAACATACTACAACAACGCATTAGATTTAATTTTTAATTTAATTGGTTCACTCTTTGCAGCGATTTGGTTAATAAGAAAAAATAAGTGAACTACAAAGACATATATACTTCTAAATTAAACATAAAATATGAAAAAAGTAATGTTTTGGTTACCAAGAATTTTAACAATTATATTCATACTTTTCATTAGCATGTTTTCTTTTGATGTATTCTCAGAATATTCTGGACTTGAATTGCTATTAGCTTTGTTTATGCATTTAATTCCAAGTCTAATTTTAACTGCTTTGTTAGTAGTTGCATGGAAATGGGAAAAAATCGGAGGAATCTTATTTATTTTGTTAGGAATAGGATTTTTTATTTTCTTCAGTGGATACGATATGCAAATAGGTGCGTTAATAACAACCTTGCCAGCATTAATAGTTGGAATATTATTCTTAATTAATTATTATAAAAACTAACGACAGAACAACCATTTCTTAAAAATATTCATGCACCAATAAATAATTTTACTCATTTAATCAGTTTTTCTCTCCACATATCCCTGCAGTTGGTGGGCCGGCCGGACAATCCATCCCCGCAGGACAATTACTTGGAATATAATAATTATTAGAACAACAATCAGCACAGTGAGGGCTAGAACCAGGGGATAATTGACAGTATTCTCCATCCTCTATACAATCTTCTTTAAAGCCACAACAATAATCAGGGACACATCCCTCACACTCCATCGGTTCTGAATCACAAAACGTATATCCTCCAGAGCAACATCTTTCCTCACACGCATCTTGAAGGTGACAATTCTCCCCATCGGCCAAACAATCAGAAGAACCACCGCCAGGGCAGAGAATCTCACATTTATTGTCTATACAATCAACAACAGTACAATACGCACAAGAATACTCACAAAAACTACTCTTTGGTTGGTATGAATCAACCAATTTCCTTATTCTATCTTCTTCATTAACATTAACAGAAACATAACAACCAAACGGACACTTTCCACTAAAACTCACACAATCCTCTTTAACATTACAATAATTAGCATCATCAATTTCTCCATTTATATTTGATTCATGAATTGGTAATATTAAAATATCATATAAAATCGGAGACAACATCCAAAAAATAATAATAAAAATCAAAACAACCCAAAACAACCATTTATTAAAAATATTCAATCTTCCCCCCAGATGATATTAAAAGAGTCATCACAATGTCTTGCTGAACTTTCCTCAACCCCGACCATCTCAGGAGATGGATCAACACACAAAATACTATTACAACCAAAACAGCCAAGCTCCATAGTCTCAGGGTGTTGCATTAAATGAATATCATCTACAATCCAATAATCTCCCATACAATCTTCTTCACAATTACAAATATCTTCAGGATCTTCACAAACACCATCTCCACATTCAGTACTTGTACAAATCCCTCCTTCTCCATAGAATCCACACTCTCCCCTTTCCTCATCCCAATAGAATGGGGAAATAGTGTTCAAACCCTCACAACATTTAGTCACGTACCCCATTCCCAACATATCACTAAGCATTGTTCCATCAGCCCCACAGCCAGGACCACCAATGGGAACCGTAACAAATATAGTTTTAACCCAAATAACAATCAGAATAATAATAAAAATCAAAACAACCCAAAACCACCACTTCTTAAGAAGGTTCATATTTTTATTTTCTTTTAGAACTATTTAAAACTAACGACAAAAACTAAATTCCTATCCCTTCTATTCTATCCGGATACATACAAACTAAAAGGCACACCGCATCACACGTCCCCCACGTCCCCGAGGGATTTTTTGTATATTTGCCTCCAGAAAAATAAAACATTATAAAATTCTGAAAACCGGTAAGTTTTGGTTGTTGCATACATCCCGAAGCACAGGTATTAACACACCCATTGGGATTATCTCTACATTCAACTACTTGATTATAGGAATTTAAATAACCTCTTCTTTGAAATCTCTCTAAAACACTATCAACATCATAAGATTGGGATTCTTCTCTTTCTTTACACCCAGTATAAGTTTCCATATATGCTTCATGAATTTTTTGATTTGCATATGTTATCATAATTGGAATGATTACAATCAATACTAAGACAATCAATACCCAAAACCACCATTTCTTTAACAGATTCATATTTTTACTTTCTTTTAGAACTATTTAAAACTAACGACAAAACCCAGCAATTAAAGCTTTCTAAGAGAATAATTCCCTTACTTCTTTTTTTCTCAGTAACAAGAAAAATGACCAATAGAAAAAAGCAAATACAAAAAATAATAAAAAGCCAAATCCTGGAGAACCCACCCTATATTTTTCAAATAGGGCATATATCGGCCAGATTACGGAAAAGGCCCCGAGCAGAAAAGTGCATACAATCAAACCTTTCCTCGACCATTCTTTAAAAAATAAAGCTCCTCCAGAAAAAACCAAACCAATAATAAAAGGCAACATGTAAAGAGAGGCCAATAGGTATTCATCAATAGGGGCTTTAGCAAGAGTCAATCCGCCAATAGCTAAAATATAAAAAAGCAAAGGTACCGAATAAATAATAGTATATATTCCAACAAGATTCTTTTTGTTCATATTAATTTTTTAATCTTTTAACTATTTAAAACTAACTTAATTAGGATGTTCCATAATGATATCATGAAGAGGCCCATCCTTCAAACAAGCCGTACAATCTACATTACACCATTTTCCAGTAGGACAACCAATGTCAGAGTCACATCTCTCTTCTCCACTTACAATTCCATCACCACAATAAGAAGGCAATTCTTCAACTTCAAAAGAGTCACACCAAACACCACCAATTGTCTCCATTCCTCCGCCATTTGGAGTGTTATAACAAAGCAACCTCAAGAATCTTGCATTGGGATTGTTCGCAGTAACATAAAATTCATCTTTGGTCCAATCAGTTTCTTCGTAAAAATCAACAAAATCTTCAGGATTCTTATTCAAAGCACAATTCCCATAACCATATATTTGATTATGGTTTTCATCAACACATTCGGTAATAATGGCCCCATAAGCATCATTCTCACATTCAGTTCTTATATATCCAGACACCTTGTAAGTTTTTTCATATGAGATAGGAATATCTTGGTAAACATAAGCGCTTGTACGCAAAACATTGATTTTAGCAGAAAGCTCATCAGAATATGGATTATAATCATCTAATTCATAACTACAATCCCCATCATCCAGACACTCGGCTCTAACATTCCACCCATCTGCAATATTATTTCCTGCTGTTGAATCATCCCATATTTCACCAGGAAAATAGTCCGTTCCATCATTTACTTCAAAAGAAGGATTCATAACTTTATTTACATATGAACAAGGAAGAAGTTCATAATCTCCAAACAAATTTGTAATATCTATATTATCTGCCTTAATTGTTCCTTCCAAATATACATTTCCGGGAGGATATCCGGGGATGTAAAGCTGGTATATATCATATTCACCATTACTACAAAAAGTTCCTCCCGCTACATTGGCTGAACTAGCTTCGGCAATAGCAACATACAATCCATAAATACCATTATTTTCTGATTGAGAATTAGTGATATGCGGCGAACCGCCTTCAATCGAAAAACCATATTCATCGTTATTGATTGCTACACTATTTGTGACTATTGTATCATGAGTAAGCTTAAATCCAGCACCATTATTTTCAGCCAAACTATCGTGTGCTTCTGATGAATATTGCAACCTATACCCCAAACCACATTCCCTAGCCACACTGTCGTAAACTATCGAATCATCCTTGAGAAAGTATCCGCTAAGTTCCTCCCCCTCAGCTACACAATTAGAAATAATCGCACCATTTGCCGCATCAAACCCAACAACATTATTCCTAGATGTAGACTTTATAACTTCCATGTTTCCACCAACCTCAAATCCAAAAATCTGCCCATTCTCTGCAACACATCCCTCAATAACAATATTATTTCCTCCAACAACAAATCCAAATGTACTATTTAAGGTACTACAGTTAATCAACCTTATATTCTCATATCCAGCCTCAAAACCTTCCCTTTCTGTGTTTATGGCAGTACAATTAATAGCTTCAGTATTACTACTTAAATCAAAACCATAACGATTATCCTCAGAAACACTATTTTTTATTTGTGTATTCTGAGATAACAAATAACCTTTGCCACTATTTCTAACAACACACCCACCGATTATAGGAAAAGCTGATTGATAGTGCGTGCTTATTCCAACCTGCTTATTCTCAATCACACAATCTTTCAATAAAGCATACTCTTTCAAATAAAATCCATATCCTTCTTGTTTTCCAGTCCCACTCACCTTGTTTCCATTACAACCAAAATAATATTCTTCTTGATATTCTTCTTGGGGAGTATCTACATAAATAGTATAATCAAATGTTATATCTTCCATAATCTCAATACAACTGCTCGTCATAGTGAAAAAAACATCAGAATCAAATTGATCAAAATCTTCTTGATATAATTGTATACATCCACTTTTTGGAGGATTTCCTCTATAAATGAAAGAATCTTCCAAAATCTCTTCATCAGTTTTCATTTCATATTCTATGGGTTCTTTTTCACCCAAAGATGCCAAAACTCTTTCTTTAGTTTCCTCGTACAATCTATCATATTCATCAACATCTAAACTATATCCTTTTTTCGGACTAAGCTCAGTTTCAGTACAACTAGAAACAAAAAGAATCAAAATCAAAAATATTAAGCTCTTTTTCATATTTCTACTTTATTTCAAAACTATTTAAAACTAACGACAGAAACCAGCAATTAAAGCTTCCAACTGAACATATTCATCTGAACCCTCAACCAAACGAAACTCAGCTTCACCACATTTCTCAATCATTCTCATCTTCTTAGCATCTTCTACATCTAAAGAAAGAATTTCACGTTGAATTTGCTTAATAATATCAACACCACTCAAACCATGATTTAACATTGTCTTAAGTAATAAAGTACGAGCATCTGCAAAAAAACCTTTAACAGATAAATCCAAAACTTCCTTAACTTCTTTTGGTCTAGCAGCAGAAGCTACCTCATAAACCAAATCTTTAGTTATTTCTTTAGCGACAACAGAACACGATTGTAAAGTATTTTCTAACTTTCTTACATCCCCATTACTAATTTCATATAAAGCTTCACCTGCTTC
>Ga0233430_1000202_pt1 | contig 127163 bp, 102 predicted proteins | sample SI_118_April2016_2_FD_179883 | JGI IMG/M metagenome (GOLD analysis project Ga0233430, IMG submission 179883) | Seawater microbial communities from Saanich Inlet, British Columbia, Canada - SI_118_April2016_150_MG | ecosystem: Environmental > Aquatic > Marine > Inlet | place: Canada: British... | reverse complement strand
GAGTTCTTTTACAACGAATTTGTACATGACGTCGGGGCCGCAGACGAAAACTTTTGCTTTTTTGTAAATTTTTTGTGTTTTGATTAGATCCGTTACGAAACCTTGCCCTCGGCTTAGTCCGGGGAGTTTTTCATCTTCCATTATTAGGTTTAGTTCGTGTTTTTGTTTGATACTTGGTAGTTGTTTTTTGAAAACAAGTGTGTCTTCATTTTTACAACCGATGAAAACTTGAATCTTGGTATTTTTTTTGTTTTTGTATTCTTCGTAGACACTTCGGAGTGGGATGAAGCCACAGCCACCGCCAATTATCACAAGGTTTCCGTCGACTTCTGGAAATCCATTACCGAACGGTCCGCGAACGTAAGCAATGTCGCCTTTTTGTAGGCTATTTAGTTTTTCAGTAAGATTTCCGACGGTTCTAATCGTTAAACTTAAGTATTTTGATGAATCTTTTGAATTTGAAGAGATTGAGATTGGACATTCACCAAATCCCGGGATTCCGATCTGCATGAACTGACCAGCTAAAAACTGAAATTTCTCTTGATCTTTTAGTTTTAAAACTAAAGTATTGGTAATTGAATTTTCTTTAATTACTTTAATAATTTCTGCTGGTTTTATTTCGTATACATTCTTCATAATGATATTAGCCTTTGGATAATATAACTATTCCAATTAAAGTAACGAGAATGCCTATCCCCTTATATAATCCGATTGGTTCTTTCAAAATCAGTAGCCCTAAAACAATTGCAACTATAATTGTTCCTCCGACAACAAATGGATTACCGATTGCAAGAGGCGCGTCTTTTGCAAACATTGATAAATAGAATATTTCTGCTAAACCAGTGCTAACTCCCGCTAATACCGGAAAAATCAATTTTTCTTTTGTAAATACTAATTCCATTCCGGCAATTTTATAAAAAGCTATGCCAATTAAGGCGACAATAAGTGCGGTAGCAGCCATTATAGCAAAAGCTACTGGGGGGCTTAGTTTATCGGCTGAGAGTTTTGTGAAAAAGTTATAGAATCCAAAACTAATTGTTGCGAGAATTGCGAATTGTATCCAACCCATATTATTTTTGGTTATTTAATTCTGATAAAACCTTTTGAATATTAATTGCAACTGGACAAACCTTGTAACATCTCATGCAGGAAACGCAACCATAGTAAGAAAATTCCTCTGGAATTCGGACAAACTTATGATAGTACCAGTAATATATTTTCTTTTTAACGGAATCTAAATCTTTGTGGCCGCCAGCGACTTTTGAGAATTCTGGGTAGTAACAACTGGTCCATTGGCGGATTTTTGTGACTCCGTCGCTATTTGCTTCATCTTTTTGGTCGAAACAGAAGCAGGTTGGGCAATGGATGGTGCATTTACCGCAAGCGAGACAGATTTTTGCGAGCTCGTCCCAGATTGGATTGTCCTCTCCTAGTTCGACTGATTCTCTCTTTATGGCAATTGAAGGATCAACTCCTTGCTCTGGGATTATTCCTGCGAATTCGATATTTTCGTAATCTTTTATTTTGTTTTGTTCGAGAATTAGTTGTCCTTTTTCTGAGCCGGTGAAGAATAGTAGGTTTCCGTCTTTTTGTCTCTGAATAAAAATATCAAAAACAAGATGTTCGAGAACATCTTCTTCGTAGTTTTTTTGGAATACTTTGTACTTTCGCAAGTCGTCTTCGATTCCGTTTGAGAATCCGACTATGAGAGTCTTTCGTCTTCTATTCTGGTAGTAGACATCTTTTGCGAAAACCTGTTCGAAGAGGGTGAGGGCTCGAAGATCGAGAATATTCATTCCCCATGCAACTGAGCTTTCTGGCGATGAAGTATTGGTTTTCACTTTGCCGTCTTTTATATTCATTAGAGCTTCTTTGGGAGGAAGGAAAATTGATTTAAAAGTATTGAATGGAATATCACTTGACCAGTCAACCTGGGCAGGTGCGCTAATTTTGGAAACAAAAACTTTGTCACCATGTCGAATTGGAGAATAAACTGAATAACCAGACAGCAATGATTTTAGCAGTCTTTCTACGGTTTTCTGTGTCATAGGAAAAGAGGGCTAAACAAGGCTAAAGAAGGCCTAGTTTAATTGCCCAACTCTGACATTATATCAAAATAGTGGCTAAAGTTAAAGGCGTGATTGTGGTTAACTTTGTGGGAAACATTTAACATTTGACATTTAACGTTTGACTTCTACTAAATCAATGCAAAATCACTAGTTTTGGCTAGTGATTTTGATGTGAGAGACTGTTTCAATCTCTAAGCTTAAATCCGCCAACTTTTCTTCTGAGTCTTTTTAGTTTTAGTAGGTAGGCGGGTTTGATTGTGAGTTCGCCGTAGCGGTCGTTTATTTTGTCGAGGAATGGTAGGAGTTCAGTTTGTTTTTTTTCTGGAGAGAGAAATGTGAGTTGGCGATAGTCTTTTATTAGATTTGAAACGTGTACTCCGACTAGTCGGACTGCTTTTGGTAAAATAAACTTATTTAATCTACTTTGAGCTATGTCGAATAGGCGGATGCTGTCATCAACATATCCGGGTAGAGTTAAACGGAATCCTCCGTGAGAGAAGTCTGAGTAGCGGAAATAATAGACTAGAGTTTTACCGGATAATTTTTTGCGTCTGAGTTCACGGCCGACTTTTTCGCAGAGATGCATCATGACGGTAAATATTTCTTCTTTGTCATAAGTATTCTCTTGGAGAGTGTATGATCTGCCGACGGATTTCACCTCCCCCGAATCGGAATCGGCAATGACAGGGTCATAATCGATTCCGCGGGACATGTTACTTAGTTTATTGCCGTAGAAAGGGCCGAATTCCTTAATCAAGTCTTCGACTGAGTAGTCTCGAAGATCGGGGACGGTTTTTACGCCTAGATAGTTAAGTCTTTTTTTTATTCGATTACCGATTCCGCAGAAGTCGGTTAATTCTATATTGTTTAAGATTGGAGTTTTGTTTTGTTCACAAATAAGTAGTAGTCCATTTGGCTTGTCGAGACCTGACGCAAGTTTTGATAGGAGTTTATTATTTGCGATGCCGACTGAGCAGGTCATCCAATCCCCTAGTTCGTTTTTTAGTGAACACTTAATTTGATCAGCTATTTCGATGGATCTGTCCCAAGTCTTGGCGAATCCTGTTAAATCAAGAAACGCTTCGTCAATACTAAAGATTTCTACTTTATCAGTATGTCTTTTGAAAATTTCAATAAATTTACGACAAAGATACTCATATTTAGTGCCATCGGCCTCTACAAACTCTAAATTTGGACAAAGTTTTCTTGCAACGTGGTGAAGCATGGCTGTTTTTACGCCAAGTTTTTTTGCCTCTTTTGAAGAGGCTACGATTACTGTCCTGGAGCCCTCCTTCCCGCTAACTACGATCGGTTTACCTCGAAGCAGAGGATTTGCCTGTTGCTCGACGGTGGCGAAGTATGAGTCCATGTCGATGTGGAAGACTATTCTCATAAATGGCTAAACTTAGACAATCTGGAATCGTCAAGAACAAAACACTTGACAAAAAATAAAAAGTATGATATAATGCTATGTTGATTAAGTTGCTTACGCTATGATTAATTAATCACACTGATCCTCTACGTAAGTCCTCGCTAGGGTTAACGCACCCGTCAGAGGTTAAACGACACAAAATCAACACGGCGAGAGTTCCCCGGCAGCAACGTGCTGTCGGGGACATTTTTTAACTACCATAATAAGCTTCTTCTAGTGTCCAATGATTATTGTCTGTATCAAAACAGAGTTTAAAAAAATTATTTTGACTGGTTATTGAGAAGTAATAGACCTTATTGGCTCCTTTGAGGACAGAGTGAATCAAATTAACTTTATCAACTTTATATTTGCGGTTACCCCATTTAAAAAACAAAGGGGTAGCTTTTTTTTTGTTAAAAGCAACAAGAACATCGACTGTTTGATTTATAAGTTCATGAACCATGGCTAGTTTTACTAAAAGTATGTTATTTGTAATTGGAACGTTGGCGTGTTCTGATCTTTCACCATCCTGGCGAGATACTTTTGACGCCAAAAGTATCCACTTGCCTACGCTCTTAATCACTTAGAGCTTCGGCAAGGAAGGAAAGCGCTGGGGGCAAAAAACTCACTATGTTCTAGCTAGCATCTTTTGCCGTTCGGCCTCGAGCTCACGGCCGAGAGGTGGGGGGCATTAAAAACCGCTCAAACAGTTTTGCCCGCAGATCCCAATGTGTTGCATCTTAAATAGTATTAATAACTTCTATAATTATTTTTATAAATTTGAATTACTTAAAAAGTTCGTTAAAATACCATTTGATAAGATTTCTTACTTTTTGATTTTCCATATGATGTTTGTTTTATTTTTTTTGATCAATGAGTCCGCCTATGTATGAGGCTTGGTAAACTTCTTTGTTGTTGAGATTTATTGTTTCTGTTCCGTTAAAATTTTCGACTTCGCCGTTGGAACTGTTTAAGTAAACATAATCGCCTTGGCTGTGTTTTTCTGGGCCTCTGAATGGAGTAGATTGAGGGATTAATAGTAATGAATTATGTAACATTTTGATGATATTGTCATAATCAGTGGATTCTTTAGTCACCTGGCCGTAATAAACCATAATGTATACGGGGAGTCCTTTGAAAAAGACAACTTCTCTACCGCCAAAGGGTTCGCCTCCGAAATAATTATCGTGATATTTCCAGTCACCTTGCTCGTATATAAGGGTTGTTGATTTATCAATTTCTCGTATTTTATCTGCCTTGTCGCCACTAGCATAGGTTGCTCTCTTGGCTTCAACTAAAAACTGACATAGTTCATCTTTGTTAATCATAAGTCGCTAATTAGACATTAATTGTAAGGTCTTCCCAGAAGGATCGAATGTTGTTGCGGTAGAATGCTTTTATTTTTCTTTTTGTCATATAGATAATAAGGCTAAAGAGGGCTAAAGGGGGCTAAAGAGCATCCTTTAAAACTTCTTTAACAAAATATGTTAAGGGGAGGTTGCATGACCATGCTTGTAAAGTTCCTGAAGACTCGGTAGTCAGTGAGATTTTTTACGAAGATTTCTTGTCGAAAAACTCGCATATACCCCAAACCTCACTGACTCGTGGTCCTAAGAAAATTTTGTTCATACAACTTCCCGATAAACTTAATTGATATGTTAATAAACTAATTTGCCTACTGGCATCCTGTCGTGCCCCGTTAAGGAGATAAACTCCTGGTTGGATTTTTCGGTAACAATATATACTCTGGTAGTATTATGATAACGAACTTTTACGCCTGTTATTCCTTGTGGAGTTTTGAACCATTTCCTCTTCTCATATCCCATACTGCTAGGAATCCAGACTTTTTTGGGGCTTAGATAGTCCCATTTGTTGTCTCTAAGGGACTCTAGTCTAGCCCAACCGGTTCTAGGCATCTTTAGAAGTGCTTCTCTATTTCCCCAATCGTAGAGGTGGATCTGACCGTCCTCTTCTACTGGGAGAAAAGGTCTGTGTTGCCAAAAGAATACACTGAGGACATCCCCTTTTCGTTGTTTTTCGAACTCTTCTGGTGTATAAAAACGATCAAGTTCTTTTCTGTTTAGGTTGTCGATGTGAAATGATAAACCTGCACACATAGTATGGAAATTAATTGTCTAAAGTCTAAGGTCAAAAGTCAAAGTCAAGGTCAAAGATTAATGAGAGAATCGCAATCTATTAGGCAAATTTGCGGATGATGGCTCGGACGACGCCCTGGATTACTACATCTTTGCAGTAGATTGGTTTCATGGTTGAGTTGGCTGGTTGGAGTCGTATTCGGGTTGCTTCGCGATAAAATTTCTTTAGGGTTGCGTAGGCATTGTTTAGAAGGGCTACGACAACATCGCCATTCTTTGGAAAGTGATTTCGTTCTACTATTACATAGTCGCCGTCAAAGATTCCTTCCTCGATCATTGATTCGCCTTTTACCTTTAGGACGAAAGAACTTTCGTCGGTTACTAGGTCGGCTGGTACGGCCATGGTTTCATTTTGCATGACAGCTTCGATTGGTTGGCCGGCAGTAATCAGACCTGCTAGTGGGAGTTCGATTGCTTTGCAGAGGTTCATTACTTTGTTTGTGATTTCTAGGCAACGAGGAGTTTCTCCGTCTGAATTCAGAAAACCTTTCTCTCGCAAGACCTGAACATGTTGGTGAACAGTTGATGGAGACGATAGGCCGACTCCCTCGGCGATCTCACGAAAGCTTGGAGAGTAGTCATTATCTTTTACGAAATTTGTTATAAATCTGAGGACTTCACTTTGTCTTTTTGTTAGTTCGCTCATAGGTTAGTGAGTAGTGAGTAGTGAGTAGTGAGTAGTAGAACTAATCACGAAGAGCACGAACACTACAAATAAATGTAATACTTTGGTTCTAGGCTAGGAGGGATCGGAGGAGTTTGCCGGTGTCGTCGTTGTTTGAGAGGAGACGGGTGTATTCTATTTCGTCTATTAGGCCGATTTCGTAGAAAGTTGTGATTTGTTTTGCTGTGTTTAGGTTTTTGTTTTTCATATGAAGTGGTACAGATGTACAGATCTGAGTACAGATCGTACAGATGTAAGGTTAATATTTATAGTTATATGTTAGATGTAATGTTCTGTTTTTGTTCGTATCTATTTATACTATACCGAACAAAAAACGAACGGTCAATGTTGTGGTTGTGGATAAGTCTGTGAAAACAAGTAAACAAAAAAGCAAGAAAGCAAAAAAGCAAAATTTAGATCAAATAACAACACAGTCCAAAAGTTTACATAATAAAAAATAAGGGCAAGCCCCTATTCTTTTTATAAAATAATTGTTTTCTTGTTTTTTTGCTTTATTGCTTTTTTGAAGCGACTTTATTGTTCCAGTTTGTCGAGAGCGTCTTTTTCTTTGGCTAGGTAGTCGTTCCATTGGGATTCTGTGGCTCCACCCTCTAGGTACTGTTTTTTGAGGTCAAAAGAGAGGCAGAAATTATCAAACACTGCGGGAAATCGATCAAGTAAGTCGATTATTTTATCGAATTGAGGTTGATCGGTGATATTATAGAAAAAATCGTGAAGTAATTCCTTTGAATCGCTATCTAGCTTTGATCTTTCGATTAATTCTTTTATTTTAGTTTCTTTGTTTATATCCATATATTAGGCAGCTATGTCTCGTGGCGTAGCTCTATCATCAAACCTAAGATTAACCAACTTTCCATCTTGATGTCTAGCCTTTGATAACTTCTTGTTCAACAAGCCAGCTAAGGTAAAATAGGTCCCTTGATCATCTTGATTAAGATCTTTTGCGCCTTCTACAGTAACGCCGACCATTGCTTTAATTTTTTCTTGTTCAATCTTATCAGCTGATTGTTCTCCAAGGTGAAGCCCTTCGTAATTTGGCATATATTTAATATTTATATTTCTTTTATTAATTATAAAGAAAAAAACGCTTGATTGCAAGCGTTTATGTGTGTAATTTTTAGAAATCAAAGGCGGTCTGATGGCCTCGGGTGGTTGGTTTTCTGCCTTTTAGGATGTCTTCTTGGGCAAGTAGGATCGAAGTGAGGGCTTTGTCCATTTTTTTATTGGCTGCCTTGGTTGCCCAATATAGGGATTCGTCAGCAGTGCCTGGGACAATGAGGTGATGAATATGACCAACACTAGTTCGCCCAGTACGACCGCCTCGCTGAATATGGGCGATGCCGGTGAGAGGTGCTGAGTAGTTGAAAAGATTATCAATGTCGGGAATATGAATTCCCTTCTCGATGACCGTTGTCGCGAGGAGGACGGGAAACTCTTTGTTCTCAAAAGCTTCGAGAATGGCTACCTGATCCCCTGTCTTCATGTGTTTCGAACCAGCGATCAGCCTTGTTTTGGTGCCGTTTCTCTCGAGAGCCGTTTGGATAAACTCAAGTGAGTGATAGTCATTACCAAAAACTAGGATGCGCTTGCCTTCGATCTCCATATTGAGGACCAGGTATCGCAAGGCAAAAATTTTCGGATGCAGAATCTTGTCATTAACAAATGACTCTATCATATCCTTGAACTGATGGAATTTTTTATTCATCCAGATATAACGAGCCGTGTTGAATTTTGGTCGCCCATATTTGTCTTCGAGTCTATCTTCTACTTTCCTTTGAATGTAGCTTAGGACAACTTCATACCCTTCGGTTTCGTACAGATTGAGAATAGTAACTAGATGGTAATAGGCGGCGAGAAAGACCTTATAGTTCCAATCAAATGGTTCTTCTTCTTTGTGTTTTAGCCAGTGCATTACTTTTTCATACACAACGTTTAATTGTGTCATGCGAAAGAATGGTCGTTTCCTTTTGATTGATAAGTCTCCATGTAGACGATCAATTTGTCCTGACTTGGCCACTTGATTATGAACAATGAGGAGTGCGTCGTAGATTGTTTCGAGGGCAAGATCTCTCTGGTCTTGATGATCGGCGGTAGTTTTGATGTGGATTACTTCTTCTTTTTTGTCAAAGACATAGTCGGCTACGGCTTCGCTGGTATTGGAATGGTAGATCCACCACTTCACATCAAAGTGATTTTCAAGTTGTTCTATTTTGTCATAATCGCCGGTTGAAGCTGTCATCCCGATTATTCTAATGTCAAAATGCATGCAAGCGCGAGCAAGATGAACATAGTCATACTCCTTGCCGGCCATGTGCATCTCGTCGAATACAAAGAGAGAAACTCCATCAAGGGTAATGTTCTCTTGCACGAGTTCATTGAGAATGGTTTGTGGAGTTGCAAAGATGATTTTGCATTCATTCCAATACTTGATTCTATTTTCAGGTTTTGTTCGACCATTGATTTGTTTAATATCTTTCTTTTTGATATTGAAAATTTGACAAGCTAATCTGTGGTGCTGAGCGCAAAGGACATTTGTATCAGCTAGAAAGACCACTTTACCTTTTGTGAGGAAATAGTCCATTGCCATGAAGGCTGTATAGGTTTTACCAAGTCCGGTTGGATAGACGAGACCGGAATTCACCTTTTTCTTTGCTTGATCGACAATTGATTGAAAATCATCCATTTGATATGGTCGTTCATCGATCTCAGTTGGTTTAATGAAGTTCCAGTTTGTCATTTGGACCTCCCTTTATTGTTAATGTTCAATCAATTTAAAATTATCACAGTATGGGTAGTTTAACAAGTAATTATTGCCAATAAACAAAAAACGCCTAAGTTTAGGCGTGAGTGTCTTGATACGATTTAATTGCGTCTTGAATGAGTGAGTACTGTTTTTCCAAATGAGTAAGCCGGGACTTTCCGACTTTCCTTGATTGTGATTTTTCTGATTGAAACTTCTTTTCGTTGTAGATATCCGTTTTCAAGAGAGTAAGTTTTTCCTGAGCTTCTTTTAATTGCTTATCATTGGTAATTTGCATGATTTTTCTCCTTTGTTGTTTCTATCTATAACTTATCTTATATTTAATGATTTTTCAAGTAAACGAAGCTTTATAAATGAAATAAAAAATCTCGAGGTGAGTCGAGACTTGACATGAATTATACGAGACGTTTATGGACGTTCATATAGAATGAAATCTTTTCCTATAAGAGAATGATCTTTCCTTTTACTATAATTTGTGTGATGATGAAATTTACAAAAGACAAACTTTCCTTTTACTACTTTTACTCCGATAATAAATCGATATCGATTATTGTCGTCAACGTACTCATCATAAAGAGAATATATCGGGTTCTTCCGATCTAAAACAATTTGCGGATATTGGACAATCAGTCTAAGCAAAGCAGAAAATCTGGTAGTGCCAAATCCAGCGTTATACAAAAGCCGCCTAAAATCTTCTTTGATAATTGTCTGAGCGCAAGTTCCAATAATCAATCGATCACCTGAACTAGGATAACTACCTAAACTCAACTCTTCTTCCTCTCCTTCCACAAAAAACCCTTTAATGGCCCACTGCCCTTGTCGAGCCTGCATTCCTGTGATTCCCAAATCAGACACTCGCTGGTCACCCGAATTCGCAAGGCGAGCCAGATCATCGGAAGTCAAAGTTACGTTTGTTACTACGATATCTTTCAATACCGAGATTGGTTTGGACATTGGAACCTCCTTGTCCTGGAACGGGTTGTTACTGCAAAGAACATTTAATATATATATTAGCATATTTATTTGACAGTGTCAATAGCAACAATTTAACTAACTAAAATTAGGCAAAAAAAGCCCCAACTACATTGTAGTTGGGGGTAATAATCGCGGTCGGGATCGATCACTTAGTGGACGATCGGCGGTGAGAACAGATAATTTAATCGTCTTGAGAATCAGCTCTTACTGGGCTGGTACGCATTCCCAACAGAGATTTCCAGGACCAAGGGGCTGGGCTGAGTAAATGATCCAAAAGTGAATCATACGTGTCTTGAATCATTCGATCTCTACAAAGCCTTGCAATTGTGATAGCTGGACTCCCCATAAACCCTACAAGATAATATGTTCCATTGTAGTTTTCCAAATGAATATCCATTTGAGTTGAAACAGAACGCATTGCGTCATTTATTCCTGAAACGGTACCTTTCTTCATTAACTTTGGCAGAATGCGTTTTTCCCCAATTCTTTTCAACCTTTCACGTAACTCATCTGGATCTATATAGTTCTTTAGGTATCGTCCAATTTCTTCAGGAACTCTGTTCAAACCATTAAATTGAACAGTTTTTTTATTTCGCTTGAAGCTATTTTCTTCATTTTGAAGTAGGTGATTTAAAAGCATATCTCTTGCCATTTTTTTTATACGATCAACAATATATTCTGCTTCCCAGTCTGGAAACTTTCTACATCCTCTAATAGTATGTCCAATATGAACTAAAAGAGTGCTGAGCGCTTCATTGAATTCCATGGCGCTTTCCACATCTTTGATTCTAGGGTAAATTACATTTCTTACATATTGAGTAATTGCCTTACCTTCTTCAAGTGCGGATCCAATCTTTGGTAATACCTCTTTTTCAAAAATATCTAGGGCATCAAACCTTAAGAAGTTTCTTTTGTTTGTTTTCGGGCGTGTTGTTGTTGTATCCATCCGTTCCTCTCTTCCTTGACTGGTAGGTTGTAAAAAACATAAATCAATAGTTAAGTATATCACAAGAACAAATATAAGTCAACAACAACGACATAGACTTGCTAATTTTAGACAAAAAAAGCCCTAACTACATTGTAGTTAGGGGTAATAAGCGCGTTCGGGAAGCCAGATTCACGGTGCACGTCCAAGCCTTATGGATAGTGCGGTGTGTATCTACCTTATTAATCACTTGAGAAATTGGGAGTGTTACGTTTACAGCACCCATTCGCGTTTTCTCAGGTGACATTCCTGGAAATTGAAGGAGTGCTTGGCAAAGCAGCCTTCAAATTTATGGCGCCTTGGGCAGGTCGTGCCCGAAAGCAACCAGTGATCCAGGAAGCAACTTGTTTCCCTCCGACGAAATGGAGAGTCAGACGATCCCCGACGATCGAGTGAATTGCTAATTCGCGAGGCCGAAGCCGAACGCTACTATAGGTCGTTGCTAACTGCCTATAGACATATTAGCAAATTTATATATATTGTCAATAGCAGAATTCAGACAAAGAAAAAGCCCCAACTACATTGTAGTTGGGGGTAATAATCCGGGTCTGACCTGAAGGATTCTCACGTTGGAAGACTGTAAATCAACCGGTTGGAGACTGCTGCATCAGGTTTTGCCATGAGGAACTAGAGCTTGCGCTCAAGTACGCTGATCTCATGACCTCCAGGGCGTCGACTGGCTAATCGCCTGACGCTGTCTTTTGCACCTCGCCCGAGGTGCGACAATTGAGGAGATAGCATGTTTGGGTCTCTATATAGAGACAAAGGATGAGCCCAGACCTCTCATCCGCCTTTAATCCTATAACAGTTGCCAACTGAGATAAGTTATGGAGGCCCGCTATGCTCCCCCGTGTGAAATGATATTAGCGTACTTAAAATAGTTTGTCAAGAGCTGGAAGACGCAGATCGTTGATCATGGTTCGCGGATCGCAAATCAGAGGTAAAGAACGAAGAAACACAAGAAAAAAGCCCCAACTACGTTGTAGTTGGGGAAGTATAATTTATCGGGGTCCGGAGGTATGCTATTGGGTAATTGCGCGAGATATCTGGAGATGCTCTATCTCCGTAGCGAACACTCGTCGGCCCTAAGAGCAATTTGTCTCCGGCTTTGTCACCAAGATTATCGGAACAAGTCCGATATGCCCATCCTGATGACTTTCCTCTTTTGAGCGCGGGTATCTAATCCGGCTCGTTCGCGAACCTGTCATGAAGTTGTCTTCAAGCAGACGTTCACTACATCGAGAAAAGCAACTTATTCCTGTCCTATCGGAATCGCCGACTAGCGCGCGAGGCAGGTTAACGAGCCCCGACAGCTCGTTTGTTTTTGAATCACTCTACTACGACTACAGCGAACTGCAGATTTATGTAGGTTGACGAGTGAAAGGGTTGTTGCGTACCCCGATTATCAATATATTACAGAATCCAAGGGCCAAAGTCAAGTAAAAATTCTGTTAACCCCTTTAGGGGTTTGAGTTAATATATAGAAATATTAGCGTCGGGTTTCGAACCCGTCGTGTCCTGAAAGGGATAATTTCTCCCCTTATCCCCTTGCGGGACGCCCCAAATCGAACGTTACCCCCTGCGGGACGCCCCGAGGTTCGAAACCTGGGGCTGATGTTCAGTAAGATAACAAAAACCCCTAAAGGGGTTAGTGATATTTAGATTAGTTACAATTAGTCTTTCAGCTTATCCTTAATCTCGGACAATTTCTGAAGTGCCTCGATAGGCGTCATTTTATCGGGATCAATAGTTGAAAGTTGTTTGGTGATTTCTTTTTCTTTTGGGGTTAGGGTTAGAGGTAGAGTGGCTTGAGTTGATTGTGGGGTTGAGTTGTTGAGGGCGGTTTTTGATTCTAGGTTTTCGAGGATTTCGGTTGCTTTGTAGATTAGTTCTTTTGGTAGTCCGGCTAGTTTGGCGACTTCGATTCCGTAGCTTCGGGAGCTGGCTCCTTTTACTATTTTGTGGAGGAAGACGACGTTGCCTTCATTTTCGCTGACGGCAACGCAGTAGTTGTCGGCTTTCTCTAGTTTGTCGATAACTTCGGTGAGTTCGTGGTAGTGGGTTGCGAAAAGAGTTTTGGCGCTTACATTATTGTGAATATGTTCGATCATTGCCCAGGCGATGCTGACGCCGTCGTAGGTTGAGGTGCCTCGGCCGAGTTCGTCGAGTATGATTAAGGAATTCTTTGTGGCATTATTTAGAATGTTGGCAGCTTCTTGCATTTCGGCCATGAAGGTTGAGATTCCTTGTGCTAGGTTGTCGGAGGCGCCGACTCGGGTGAAGATTCGGTCGACGATTGAGAGTTTGGCGGATTTGGCGGGAACGAAGGAGCCGATCTGGGCCATTAGGCAGATTAGGGCAGTTTGTCGGAGGTAGCTTGATTTTCCGCTCATGTTGGGGCCGGTTAGGAGGAGGAACTCGTTTTTGTCGTGGTCGAGGAGTATGTCGTTTGGGACATATAGTTCTTTTTGGAATTTTTCGATGACTGGGTGTCGGCCGTCTTTGATCTCTATTTTGCTGTTTTCGATAACTTCTGGTTGGTTGTAGTTGTTTTCGTTTGCAATAATTGAAAAGCTGAGCAAAACATCTAGTTTGGCGATAATGTCGGCTGTTTTTGAGATACCTTCGAAGTGCGCCATTACTTTTTCGACTGCTTCGGTTAAAATTTGCCGTTCTATATTAAAAATCTCTTCTTCTGCGTTTAGAATTTTGGTTTCATACTCTTTTAGTTCCTCGGTAACGAATCGCTCTGCGCCTACAAGCGTTTGTTTGCGAATATAGTCTTCTGGGACTTGGTCGAGGTTGGTTTTGCTGACTTCGATATAGTAGCCATGCACTCGGTTGTATTTAACCTTTAGTGAAGTGATGCCTGTGCGTTCGATTTCGATAGCGGTGAATTCGTTCATCCAGTCTTTACCGCCTTTTGAAATTTTGCGAAGTTCGTCGAGACTCTCATTGAAACCGTCACTGATCATTCCGCCTTCGGTGATGAGAACTGGAGGATCTGAAACGAAAACTTCTTCTAAATACTTCACAAGTTCGTTGTGATCTGGGATTTCTTTGATGAAGTTTTTTAGCATTAAGGCGTTGCACTCAGAAATTAAGTCTTTTATCTCGGGAAGCATTTGCAGACTGCTTTTTAGGGCTACAAGTTCGCGGGCGTTAGTTCTATTGCAACTAATTCGGGCAACTAGGCGCTCGATATCGGCGATCTGTTTTAGTTTTTCTGTGAGGTCTTTTGTTAATGAGTGATTTTCTTTTAATTCTCCAACAACATCATGGCGCTGTTTTATTTTTTCGAGTTTTATTAGTGGACTTAGTACCCATCGGCGCAACATTCGACCGCCCATATTGGTAATGGTTCGGTCGATGACGCTGAGGAGTGAGCCGTCGTACTCCCCTGTCGAGGTTAGGAAAAATAGTTCGAGGTTTCGGATGGTGGCTTCGTCGAGGCTCATCAGAGTATCAAAATTATAGCGAGTTATTTTGTAGATGTGTTTGAGGTCGGTTTTTTGGGTGTCTTTTAGATAATGAATCAGAGCTCCAGAAGCTTCGATTGCTGTGTTCATTTTTTCAATGCCGAAGCTATTTAAGTTGTTGCATTTGAAATGGTGAGTGAGAATGCTGTGTGAACTCTCGAAATTTGGGATGTTGTAGGCGGTTGTGTTTTTTAGATTGTTAATGAAGTCGGTTTGGTCTTCGTTTTTCATTAGACTCTCGGGAATAATAACTTCTGAGGCGTTTAGGCGGAACAGTTCGTTTTTTAGTAGGTTAAAGTCTGTAATCTGGGCTGTTTTGAATTCTCCGGTTGTGAGATCGGCAACGGCGAGGCCCCAGATGTTTTTTTGTAAATATAAACTGACGATAAAGTTGTTGCTTTTATTATCCAAAGTATTGTCGTCGAGCGTTGTGCCTGGGGTTATTACTCGGGCAACTTCCCTCTTCACGAGTCCTGGTAATGCTGGGTCGCTGACTTGGTCGCAGATTGCAACGCGTTGGCCGGCGGCCATGAATTTGACTAGGTAGTTGTTTAATGCATGATGAGGGATTCCGCACATTGGGGTTTCGTTTGGGGTGCCTTTGCTTCTGGCTGTTAAAACTATGTTAAGGATTCGTGATGCTTTTTTGGCGTCTTCGCCGAAGACTTCGTAGAAATCGCCAAGCCTAAACATGAGGAGCTCGTTTGGGTGCTTCTTTTTTATGTCGTAGTATTGTTGTAGCATTGGGGTTAGCATAGGGAGAATGTAGATAAAGTCAAAAATCCAAAGTCATTAGTCAAAGTCAAAAGTCTTTTAATAACTAATATAATTCTAGCAGAAATTTTTGAAAAGTGGAACTTGACAGAGTGGCATTTTATTGTTAAGGTGTGATATCATCTATTGTTCCACTCACGTGAAAGGAAGGTATGATCATGAAAAAATTGAGATTTCCTCTGGGTACTTTTTGTAGGGTTATTCCGCTGTCGAGAAAACTATTTGAGTTATTGCCGAAAAAGTCTCTCAAGGTATTCATGATGAAATATTCGCCTGAGAACATTGGTACCGATTTTGCTTTTGATCTACAGATTTACAGAGGGTGCAGAGAGAGGAAGGGAGAGTCGATGCTTTTCTCGCATCCTGTCACACAGCAACTGCTCAATAAAAGAATCACGAAGACTTGGGTTAAGCTATGGCTAGATGGTGACACTGTCAAAATACAGATAATTCCACCTCTCGGAGGGATTGAAAATGCAGAAGGTGAGATCTACGAAGCTCCACTCGGAGAGCAACGTGATCTATCCGAAGAGTACCTCAAGGTGATTGTTCTGAGTGATGAAACCGGGGAGACGAAAAGTGTAGAGGATTGGAGTTTCTGGGGTGGCAAGAAGCCCTATCTGGCAAGAGGATTTAAGAAAAGAGACGGTAAGCATTACGAGTATTGCTTACTGCAAATGAAAGATTCCAGAAATGAAACGTTGAGATACAAGTTTGAATCATTTGAAGAGCTTCTTGTGGCCGGTGACATGATGCATGGTGACTTCTTGCAAGACATTATTGTACGGGCTTTTGCCATGCGTGGTAATGTGTTCGCTCAAATTCAGGATAAATTCCCCGCATTTCATGTTTGTTTTGAGAGTGAGTATCAGGATTTCATTAATCAACGAGATGAGATCTTCGCACAAAAATAAATCTAGCACTTCGTAAATCGGAGTGTTTTTTTATTCTTGACAAAATGTTGTTTTGATGCTAAGGTGTGACATTGATGATCTTTTCATTCCCCCCACAACAGCCCCGTAAGGAGGTTAGAGATGCCAGTTCAGGTAGGGCCAGCGCATAGAATAATTCCATTATCGCGAAAAATCTTGGGCCCCCATCTGGGGAAAGTTTTCGAGGCTGAGATTCTTGATGTTGGTAGTTCGTCCAAGATTGAGTTGTATTGTTTCAGAATTCAGGGGAGACTTGCGAGTCCGCAACTGAAAGATGAGCAATTACTATTCACTCATCCTATTATCGAAGAAGTATTGAAACAGTTGAATAAAACAAGGATGTTTCATTGGGTTGATCTTTGGCTCGATGGTGACAATCTCAATCTGCAGATTAAGGCGGGTGAAGGTTCTGATGAAAAGGTCTACCAAGCACCGATCGGGGACGCAGAGGATCTGTCTAACAAGCCACTCAAGCTCATCCGACTTGAAGATAAGACTGATGAAATCATGTGCATTGACGAATGGGTTTGCCATGGAGGAAAGTTACCTTTCCTAATGAGGAAATTTGTTCCGTTGGAACATGGAACATTCACCCTCATTGTTCAACGATCATTAGAGTCAGAGCAGGAAATATACACATTCGAAAACATCGGGGAGTTAATGGAATCAAGCTTCCTCGAAGCCGTTGTTGAAAAAGATGAGATCTTCGCTAACAGCATTGAGCTGTTGCTCCGAGCGAAGATAGCGCATCCCAAGGCCATTCTGAAATTATTGCCACACTACTTCCCTGTTCACGACAAACTGTATCAACAGATGGTGAAATCAAGGGTGGAACTTTTCTCGAATTAGCCGTGCAAAGAAAAAACAAAACCACTCCAACAATTGGAGTGGTCTTTTTTTATTGTAAAAAATTTTACATCTCTTCCTTTTTCTCTTCCTCTGCTGGAGCTTCTTCTGCTGGAGTCTCTTCTGGAGTTTCTGCTACTGGTTCTGCAGTTGGCATTTCTTCGACTGGAGCTTCTGTTGTCATTTCTGGTGCAGGAGTATTATCTTCTTCTTTATCATCTTTTTTTCCAAATAATTTTGACCAAAATCCCATATAACGATACAAAATTCAAATTGTCTACAAATAAACAGTAACTGTAATATTTATATAATTTGATCTGTGTTTATTTTTAGTACTTATTAGTTGTAGCGTAGCAATAAATTCACAATAAAACAATGGAGTTTTCCCCATACTGAGAAATAAATTGCTAATTTTGGCTAAATATCATTGAGAAGTAGGAAGTAGTGAGTAGTGAGTCGTGAGTGTAATCGGCTGAATTTGCGTGATTGATGACGCGAGAGTGGCGGGCGTTGACATTTTCTGCATAGCGCATTAGGACAGACATTGAGGTTGGAGAGTCTAGATAGTCGGAGTTGAATTTGTTGAAAAATGAGTAGTCCCAGTTTTTTATTGCGGCGTGGGTAATGACATCCTTGGCATTGGCTTCGGCCTGGGTGAGGTAATGAGAGAAGTCGATTGAGGCAACTAGGATCGAGTTTTGGTCTGGGTTAAGGTCAGCGAGATTGATTGCAAGATTATTTATTTCGGTTGAGTTTAGTTTTGAGTTGAGAATTATTGGAATTACTTTTGAATTGGGGAAGAACTTCTTGATGGCTGGGGTTAGGACTGCGAGGCTGTGTTCGGTTTCGAAAGTTTTTTCGTCGAGGCAGACTTGGCCGTCTGATTTTAGTTTTTTGATCGCCTCTTTGTCGGTTTCGAGGATTCCGAAGTCTGTTTGCCAGTTGCTGAGTGAGGATATTGCTTTGCAGTCCCCTATGTCGGAGTGATTTGGGCCGATGAGGATTAGAGTTGGGGCTTTATTGTCCCGAGGATGCGGATCCTCGGGTAATCGGGCTAGATTGTAGAAGGCGTTGGCGGTGATGTCGTAGGCTAGGTCGTGGTGTGGGACGATCATGGCTTGTATCTTTTGAGTATATCGATCGTCGTCTTCGACTTTATTGAGACCGGAGTAGATTAGGGGGATGTTTAGATTTGGGGTGATGAGTTTTTGGTATTGGTTGGTTGTTTGTGGAATCGCAACGCTTCGCTCGACAGATTTCTCCCGTCCGCTACGCTCCCCACTTCGCTCTACGAGCTTCGAGGGACAGGCCAGTCGAAATGACAAGGTAAATAAAATCAGAGCAGTGATCAAGATGACCACTGCTGCGATTATTGTAAGAATTGTTTGTTTCTTTTTGAACATACATTGATACAGTATTTGAATTTCCTACTTCACCCGAATCTTTAGTTCGGAGTTAAAGGGTAGCTAAAAATAGAAAGAAATTCGATACGTGATGTTTTTGACGGGCGGTAGTGAACTTGTGTTCACTGATAATCATTTTGGACGGGACGGGGCTGAAGCCCCTGGGAAGGGAGGGCATTTAACTAACCGAGGATGAGGATCCTCGGTTAGTTGTGAATATGTAATTTACTTTTCAATGACGATACGGCTTGCGTCTGACCAGTTTTTGAGGCCTTTAGAATCAAATGATTGGATGAGGACTGGTTCGGCGTTGTAGGTTCCTGGAGAGACGACACGGGCGTTGTAATAGTAGTATGGTTTTAGGAAACGTTTGGTAACTGCAGTTTTTACCATTTGGCCGTTTATGGCTGTTGGGTAAATTTTTCGACCGCCGTGATCCTTGTCGAAGTATGATGACCAGTTGACCTTTGTGATTGGTCTAATTCCACTTGGGAGGAAATCGATAATTTGATACAGACCGCCTAGGGCGTCGTCAGAGATCTCAGGATACAATCGAACTTCGATGATGTCATTCTCTTTGAAATTATTGGTTAGTACATCTTTAACATAGTATTCTCGTCTAATTGATATTTCTTCACTAGGGTTATTGTCTGCGCTTGTTACAGGAACATTGCTACTGACAACTAGACCGACTTGGCCTGAGGTTTCGCTGAATTCGAGAGTTTGTAGGTCTTCTGCTGAGACTGAGACTCGAAATGTATTGCCAAATTCTAGTTCTTCCTTATAGGTTTTGCCACCTGCTTTGAGTTTGAATGAGACTGGTTCTGGGCTTAGGGTTTTCATTGCAGTTTGCATGTAATTTATTTTTTCAAGGTAGATTAGAATATCCTTTGTGTAATATTTATCAACATAGTTCCAGAGTTCGTCGTGTCGCTCGTCGCTAACTCCGGCTGCAAGAATTGCAGCGTATGATGAGTACTGAAGCATTTTATCCACGCTATCGGCTTTTATTCTAAGCATCGGTTCGAAGTCTTCGCTGTGCTCGTCCATTACGTCATTAAATAGTTCTTCAGCAAGAGCCATGTCCCCTATTTCGTAGGCTGCAAGGGCGATTACTAATCTGTCTTCGAGTGTTAGTTTTTCAATCTGAGCAAAGTTTTGGATTTTTAGCAGAACTGGTTCATTTAGTCCGGCAAGCCCGTAGAGAGCGTAGGCAACGAGTGTCTTGTTTGGTGTTTCGTATGTTTTTGATTGAATGTCGTTATTTAGAACGCCATAGAAGTATCTTTTCAATGCGACTTGATCAATTTGCTCGGGAGAGATAGCGGCGACTCGTGCTGAGAGGCTGAGGTCGGCTGAGCTGTATGGCAAGAGGGTTACTGCGCCTTCATATGTTTGATAGATGGCAGAATTGATTGTTTCTGAAGTGATATACTGCTTGTCAAAATGTTTTGCAAGAATTTCTCGACTGACAACTCTAGCAAGTTGCTGATCTAGTCTGTCTCCGTAGGCACTGCTAAGATGAAGTAATTCATTATAGAATTTGCCTTGGTTCTCGTCACTAAATGTGAGAGTTGCGTATCCTTTCTTGATTCCTGATACATTTAGGCCGTCTATTACTTTGTAGAAGTCTTCTCGGCTCTCCATTAATCGTGATTGATTGACGGCAACAGTTTGGAGCATTGCGTCCTCACCTGCTGGACTATCAAGGTCAAATCGAAGATCATGGTTACCCTCTGAGAGTTCTCCTAGTTTGAAATATGATGGAGTGAAAGCAGTGGTATTTATTTCAAGGTCGTCTATATCTAGAGAATCGCTGTTTAGGGTTAGTTCTACTTCGTCAGTACTATTTAGATCTTTTCCGTAGGCTGTTGTTTTTATAAGTGGTTCATCGCCCACTAGATAGTCATTAGCAATAACTGTGTTAACAAAGGCTGGTAGAGTTGCTGAAATGTTCATTGTGCCAAGTCCAGCTGAGAGATTGTCTCCTCTGATCGCTTGAGCTGTTAGTCTCCATGAAGTGAGATTGTCTGGTAATGTGAATGTGATCTCAGCCTTACCGTCACCACCTGTTTGTGCGGTATGGAAGATTGCGCTATCTTCGAATACTTGTCTTAGTTGAGCTCCGCCTTTGTCATTGTGAACATATAGGTTATCGGCGAAATAGGTGTGATAGTTTTCGACTTCGAAGTTATAAACATTTACATCACCGAAAACTGGTACGATTGTATCGATTTTAACGTAGTCGCCGTCTTTGTCTAGGAAATAGTCCCCGACTCGCGCAAGTCCTGCGGTGGTCCAGGTGTTATTTAGGAAAACACGATGTTCTGGAGTTACTTTTAGGTAATCATTAACAAGCAGGTAACCGCTAACAAGATGTTCGACTGTATTTGCAACGGTACTCTCGACTAGACGTCTGTCTGTTTCTGCGGCAAAGGTTAATACTTTGTCACCGACTTTTATATTCTCAATATTTTTGTATGAGTTGTCTGCCATTAGAATCTTTGTGCCTGTCGCGAAACAACCTCCACCTTCTGCTCCGGAATCAAGGCCAAGAGCCATTTCTTTGTGGGTTGTTTCAGAGCTTATTCTACCGGAAGAAACATTTAGGTATAAACTGTGTAGTGGTGAAGCGTAATCTCCTGCGAGAGCATAGATTGATTCGTCGATGATATTTAAATTCACCTCAGCGTCGACTGGTTTGTCGTTTATGTCTTTGACGACAAGAGTGGCTGTAACTTCTTCTCCTGGTTTGTATTCTTTTTTATCAGTTATGAGTTCAATATCTAGTTCTTTTTCACTGTAATCATACCTTGCATTGTATCCAAACTGAGCCAGCCACCAACCTTGACCTGTTTCATGATAAGTTCGTCCGTCAAATAGAACACCTTGGACATAGACATTTGGCATGTGCTCTTTTTTGAATTCAAAGCTGTATTCATTGTTAGGCTGTACGTTGTAATCAAGCATTCCTTTTTGCAGTTTTGCAAATAAGTATTGTTGAGTCTCTGCCTCAGGTCTCTGATTATTTCCATCCAGATAAACTAAATTAACAGTTTCATCTAATTTATATCTGAAGTCATAAAGATCTTCTTGCATTACTCTCTTGTCTACAACTTGATAATATCTAGAAAGTCCTGTGGCGAAGTATGTACCTCGTGAATCATATAGGTAGTTAATTGTTGAGTTTTCCTTTGCGTTCTCGTCAAAGGTTTTCAAGTGAACTTGATAACTTTTGTCGTTACTTTTTTGAATGTTTGTCTCATAGTTAAAACTACCGTCCGCAGAAGTTAGAACAACAAATTCGTCAATGATTGTTGTGATTCTTTCTGATTTATAGGTTTTGTATGTTCGTTTGTTGATAAAGTCGTATTTTTCACCTGTTTCAGTCTTAATATAGTGAGTTTCTTTGATTTGACCGAGGACAGTTTGGTTCTCTGCAGGAGCACCTAAGTGAGTATCACTGTCACCGCTATTATAGCTATCTAAATCGACGTTGTTTACCTTTCCTGCTATAGCAACTCTAGCGTCATCGAGTCTTTTGAAAGAGTTTTCATTAATATCGAGTTTTGAATTGAATACTCGGATGCTGTATCGGTCTTGGATTTCAGCGACTTCGCCTAAGTCTGGGTCTACTGTTATAGAATTACGGTCTTCGGAGATAGAACACCACTGACCAGTACACGCTTTATTGAAAACAGCTGGAAGAACAACGCTTGCTGTTCCATTTTTATCAGTTTTCATTTTATCGGTTTCGTTCTCATATTTATAGGTCAGATTAAGCTCGGACATTGGAGTACCGTCGTAGAATCTAACGAGTGTCTCAAAAGTAGCATTTTCACCATCGAAATATGCGCGTTTATCAGATTTTACGTCAAGAGTATAGGCAGGTTTTGAGTAGTCTGCTATTTGAACACTACGTGAAGTTAACACTTTGTCCCCTAGCTTCGCTTGAAGGGAATAGTAACCAGCGCTCAGATTCTTGATATCTAATTTGCCGGTGTAGTTATCGCCCTCTAGGGAAACAGTTTGCTCGGCGTAATACAGTGGATCGCTAACATAGTAATAAGATGAACCTTTGGTTAATACAACTGTTACATCTTCTTTTATTCCGATATTGTTTCTATCTTTAACAAATCCCCAGAAGTTTATTGTATCGGTTGTGTGGTAGATTGGTTTATCTTCGTAGAAATACATCCAGTACTCATCATTACTGTTGCCGTTATCGTTAAATCGATACAAAGGCGAATACTGATTTGAGCTTACCTCAATAACTGTACTGTCGGATCCATTAGCAACTCGGAAGTAATAGATAGAGTTGTCGTCACCCGTAAAATCAGTTGTATTAAGTAGTGCAACACCACTTGCGTCAGTTCTGGCTGTTGCGGAGTGGCCTATTAGATCAACACGGGCATTATCAATTGCTTGTTTTGAATCGATATCATTAACCCACAGAAGAGTTTTTGTTGTTGTTACTTCTGTATAAGTTGAGATATTTGAAATATTCATCAGAGCGACGTCAGTTACGTCTCCTTTTTTCACTTCGACAAAGTAGTAGCCTAGTGGAAATTTCTGAGGAATCATTATGTATTTTTTATAATCAGATTCGATACCATCGAGGGTGAACTGAGCGAACTGCTCGAGATTTGATCGATCGAAATCGAAGTTATCACGACTGTATCCAGCCCAATATGGAATTTCGCCTCGAGCTTCTAGTGAAGAGTAAAAATCGTTTTCATTTTGGAACTTATAGACTGTTACATCTAGTTCTTTGTCATTCTCAATTCCATGTGAATAGTATTGAAAAACAGGTTCGTCGGAAGTTCCGAAGTAGTTGCTATAAGTAGTTAAATCGAGTGAAGCTCCACGACGAGGTTGGTCCTTTGGATCGGTTTCAAATTGAAATGTGTAATCACTTTCAAGTTCCTTGTCGCTACCTTTTAATTTGATTCCATTTTCAACTGTAACGCTGTAGATTGTGGCAGGTTGTAAACTTTTTGGGACGAAGACAAGCGTTTGATCATGGACTTCGAAGTTTCCCTCTGTTGAAGGAGTTATTTCGAATTTATTATCAAAATTTTCAAAATCTGAATGGCTGAAAACTATTTCGATGCCTGAGTTAACAGGAACATACGAACCTTTGTCACGAGGAAGGGTTCCTAGTATTTGAAAATCGTCTTTGACTTGAAAAGCCCAAGAGTAATTTTTTTGGATTAGAGATAGTCCGTTTGCGCTGGCAAAAGAAGCTGTGATTACAACGTTGTAAACAGTTTTTGGATTTAGATCTCCTTTTGGAGTTATTTGAAATTCAGTGTCGCTTTTTGCTTTGAAATCAAAATCAACATCAGGACTAAGGGTGATGTTTGCTTGCAGAGTTTCCGCGTCAAGCGGTTCTTTGCTTGTAATTATAAAAGAAGTGTCATTATCTACTCCAGCACTATCGGCCTGCGTTGCTGTAACCTCGAAATTGTCCATGGCATAAGCTGAGTTGATAATTAGTTTTTGAAAATTACCAAAAGGACTGTTCTCATCCCCTGGCCAGTAGTGAACTGTTGTTACTAAAATTCCAACGATCACCACGAATGACAAGACTGGTGCTAGCCGTCTAACAGTAAATAATCTGCTGACGGATTTTAGTGCATTTTGCATATAATTTTTTTTATGCCGACGGTCTAATATTTTCTTTTTAAGTGATTCACGAAAATCATTAGAAGCAGGCTGGCTATCGAATTTAGCCTTTTTAATTGTTTCTTCTGCTTCTAATAACGAAGGATCGTTAAAATCATTACACTTTTTTGGGTGTAATAGGTTTTGTTTGTTTTTTTTATGTAAATTGTTCATGTTATTTGTGTTATTTTAGGAAAAGTGAGTAGTGAGTAGTGAGTAGTGAGTGGTGAGTGGTGAGTAGTGAGTGAGTCACAGTTAATCAGATAACTTATTTAACCAATTTAACTGATTTAACTGATTTAACTCATTTAACTCGAGCGATTGCCACTTTCCGTATAGTGTTTATCAAAGGATTTTAGGGCTCGGTGGAGGAGGACTCGGCAGTTGTTCTCGGAGATTGACATGGCAGAGGCGATCTCGCGGGTTTCGAGTTCGGCGAAGAATCGGTAGTGAAGGATCTTTTGATATTTTTTGTTTAATTTTGGTAGGATTAGAAGGACGGTCTGGCGGTTCCGTTGTGACTCGGCGTAGTCGGCTGGAAGGTCTCGGTCGGCCGCTGGTTCGGTGATGTTTTCGATATCAACGTTTTTTTGTTTCGCTTTTTTGCGGTAGTGATCGATTAGGTTGTTTGTTGCGATTTTGTAGACCCAGGCACCAAAGGTGTATCCTTGGTGATTGTATTTGTGGAGATTACTAAATACGCTCATGAACGTTATTGATACTAAATCTTCAGCGGTCTCTTTTGAGCCTGTTCTTTTGTAGATGTAGCCGTAGATTTTTGGGAAATAGAAGTCGTAGAGGACGGCAAAAGACGAGTCGTCTTTTTTGGCCTTCTCTATTAGGTCGGCTTCGTTTTCGAGTACTTTTGGATAGTGCTCCATATATAGTAACGTTAATTATTTGAAAATGTTACAGTCTCGTGAGGGCAAAGTTCCACATAAGCGATAGGTTTGCTGGGATAGTGAGATCCTGAAATGAATTCAGGATGACAATGTGTTGTGGGACAGGTAGTCGCAGGTTGCCCATTGTTGATATGAACGGGCAGAATGAGGGACTGAAATAAATTCAGGATAACAATTTGGCGAGACTGGAAGTCTCGATAAATTATTTTGAGTATTAAAGTTATTATAACATAAAAACTCCCGTGGGGGGAGTTTTTATGTGGGGTGTTGGTTTGGTTAGGTGAGGGTGGCTTTGATTCGCCGGTTCTCTTGGTGTGTGGGCTCTATACAAATTTTCACCGAAGCATCATTATTCATTATCATTGAATATTAACAATAATTCCTCTTTTGCTTTTGCAATATCAATTTTTTCAAAATCTTTATTTCCTGGGATATCTAAATATTTAGAGAAAATTTCAGTAACCTCTTGTTCCTTGTCCGGCCACAGTTCTAGAATTTCCTCCTTAGCGCCAGAAAAATCCATCTTCTCTGTGGAAGTAGCGTTAATGTATTGATTATTTAATGCCTTCATTATCTCATCAAATTCCTTGAATTTTTCTTCAAGCTCTTCTTCTTTCTTTTTAGCCTTTTGAACGTTTGTTAAATTTTTTTCTTTACCACCAGAAACTAAATCTATTAGCGCAACTCGAGCGTAATCAAAGTCTGCTGTTGGATGTGAATTATCGTGACCATCATTATCAGCATCTCTTTCGCCCGGAAAACAGTGTCTGAATATTTCATTTATCTCTTTTTCCTTTTCCGGCAAAAGAGCAATTATAGCCTTTTTTGCAGAATCACAATGCAAATCATCACCCACAAATCTTTCAGTGCTATGTTCTTCTAACTCACCAAGTTGCTGGTAAATCTTTCTTCGAAGTACTTTTTGTTGATGAACAGGTCGTTCAACTGATGATTCTTCTTGATTTTTCTTTGGACTTGAGTTAATTTCAAGGGGATTTGGCCCAGACATTGTAGAATTCATAGGTTTTAAAATTATTATTATTTATTTTTATTCTAACACTGCTTTAATTCTTCTAACGCCGGCGCTGGAGGCTTTTTCTTTTTTTATTTTGAAGGTGCCGAGTTCGCCGGTTCTCTCTGCGTGGGGTCCTCCGCATAGTTCTTTTGAGATTTCGTCGATTGTGTAGACTTTTACGACGTCGCCGTATTTGTTTTCGAAAAGTCCGATTACGCCGAGGTTTTTGGCTTCGTCGTAGGACATTTCGTCGCATTTAACTGGGTAGTCAGCTTTGATCCACTGGTTAATAAGGTCTTCGACTTGTTGTTTCTCTTCGTCAGTTAGTTTTTCGTCGTGGGTGAAGTCGAAGCGAAGTCGCTCGGTTGTGATGTTGCTACCTTTTTGGAAGACGTGATCGCCGAGTACTTTTCGGAGAGCGGATTGAAGGAGATGGGTTGCGGTGTGGAGTCTTGCGGTTTCCTCGCCAGAGTCGGCTAGGCCGCCTTTGAATTTTTGTTCGGATCCTTTTTTAGATGCTTGCTGATGTTTCTTCATCTCTTTATTAAAGTCTTCAATAAATTCTGCTCGATTTAAAACAAATGCTTTTTTTGTCAATTCATCAATTGTCATTTCAACAGGAAAACCATATGTTTGATAAAAATAAAATGCCTTTTCGGTTGAAAACTTCTTTAACTCCTCATCTGTCATTTTTTCAAATTCATTCAGTCCTTTTTCAAGTGTTTGAGCAAATTTTGTTTCTTCTGCTTTGAGTTGATTGATAACTTGATCATGATTTTCTTTTATCTCGGGGTAAACATCGCCCATTTGGGTTAAAATGACCTCAGCAATAACGTGCGTAAAGGGATCGTTAAGTCCTAAATTTTTTCCATAGCGAACTGCTCGGCGGATTAAACGGCGAACTATGTATCCTTGATCAAGGTTACTCGGTGCAACTCCGCTTCTGTCCCCCATTATCATGACAGCGGATCTAATATGATCGGCAATTATTCTGAACTCTCTTTGTTTGTCGTCGTATTTTAGACCTGTGATTTCTTCGATTTTCTTTATAATTGGAACATAGATATCAATTTGATAAATGTCATCAAAACCATTTAATACAGTTACTGTTCGCTCGAGTCCCATGCCGGTGTCAACATTTTTTTGAGTTAGTGGATCGTATCCGTTATCAGTTTTATTATATTGCATGAAGACATTGTTCCAAATCTCAATCCAGGTATTATCTTCTGGATCAAAGACGTCTGGAGCGGAAGTGTCGCTTGCCCAATAGAAAATTTCAGTATCTGGTCCTTGAGGTCCTGGATTTTTTCCGCCAGCTGGCCACCAGTTTTCTTCTTTGTTTAGAGCTTGGATTCGATCTTTTGGTACGCCAAGTGATTCCCAGATTTCGGCTGATTCATCATCGCGAGCTATATCTCCCTCACCTTCAAAAACTGTGACTGCTAATTTTTCAAGTGGGATATTTAGTTCTTTTGTGAGGAATTCAAAAGACATTTTAATGGATTCATCTTTGAAATAATCTCCGAGACTCCAATTTCCAAGCATTTCAAAAAAGGTACCGTGAGTGTTGTCACCTACTTCGTCGATATCGCCTGTTCTGACGCATTTCTGAACACTTGTTAATCTTTTGCCTCCTGGGTGTGATTCTCCCAGCAGATAAGGAACAAGCGGGTGCATGCCGGCTGTTGTGAAGAGGACGCTAGGATCGTTTTCTGGAATTACAGAAGCGGACGGGATAATGCTGTGTCCTTTGCTTTTGAAAAATTCTAGGTATTTTTGTCGTAGTTCTTTTGTTGTTATCATATTTATAATTAATTTGTAAATTTGTGTCCAATAGTATAATTTTACAATAAATAATGGGATTTTGCAATAAAAAAGCTAACAACGGTGTAGTTGTTAGCGAGTATGAGTTATGCGTTATCGCCGAAATGCTTTCGTGCTATTTTCTGAGTATTTTGAAGTGCAGTTGGGTTATCTGATTTTGATAGGTCAACAGTTGTGATTTCCCGAGCAACTTCTCGAGCCATTGCGGTTAGTTCCGGTGGAATATTCTTTGAGTCTTGTTTCATTTCGTCAAAGCAGTACATTACAAATGAAAAGTACTTGAATCGGAGATTGTCCTTGTAGTGTGTTCCAGTGTCGAGTAATTTCTTTGCTTTTTCCAGCACTTCAATTGCATCTGCGAATTTATGAACACTGATTGAGCAAAGTGCGTAATGAAGACACTGAGCTGGATGATGCAATCCTATTGCTTCAAAAAGTTGTCTGGCCATCAGAAAGGCCTCGGCTTTTCGCAGTTCCTCTGCTAGACCAAACCAAGCGCCATTTGAGGCTACAACTTTGTTTTTGATTGCCAAGCTTAGATATTCATCGACTTTGTCGACCAGTCCGATTTGAAGGGACACGGAAATTAGGTCGATGTACTGTCTAAACGTTGGATTGTTTGAAGAACTGAATTCAGACTCTAGTCTTGGAAAGACAACGCGAAGATTGCCACTTATTATTTCCAATTTGAGTTTCAATGCATTTATTTTTGATCGTTGTATTTCATCCAATCGATACTTGTCCATTTTATCAAAGCAAGTTTGGATTTCACTCACGATATCGTCAACATCACTTTTGCTGAGATTTTTCCGGTCTTGCCAATAGTAACCAAAGAGTGCATTGACAAGAATCATCAAAGCGATGTAATTTGCTGATAATTCGACATTTTGTCTGGAATAGAGAATGGCTTGTCCAAACTCTTTTTCTCTCTGCGCTATTTTGGACAAAAGTCCGAAGACAATTGGATTTTCAGTATTATTCTCATGAATGACGAGCAAACAATTTTTAGCTTCATTTAACTTGCCAGTTTGCATTAATGCCCTGGCTTTTACTAAGCCGAATTGTTCGTTTAGCTCTTTGTCGTCTGGTTTGATAAACGCCCTAAAACTACCCAGTTTTTTTAATACATTCTCTGGTGATTTTTGGATTTCTGGTACTAGTTGGTCGAGTTCTCGACCGATGACATTGATTCCCACGTTAGTCTCCTTTCAAACTATTTGAATGAACAAATTAAGCCACAACACAAGTAGGGATGTGGTTAATATACAATACGAAATTAATAAGATTTTGTCAATAGAAAAAACTGCTTTTGTCAAAGCAGTGGATTTTAATTTTAATCCCAGTAGTAAACTATCAATTATCACCCAATCTCTCCACCACCAAGGCAGGTTTTACCTTTGTAAAAGACGGCGTATTGGCCTTTTGTAATGGCTCTTTGGGGGGATTTGAACTGAACAATATATGTGTTCATGGACTTTGATTTTGGGTCTTTTTTTATGGTTGCGAACACATTTTTTGCTCCGTAACGAATTTTGCATTTTACCTTAAGAGGGAACACAAGATTTTGTGTTCCCACTAGATTTTGTGTTCCCACTAGATTTTGTGTTCCCACTAGATTTTGTGTTCCCACTAGATTTTGTGTTCCCACTAGATTTTGTGTTCCCACTAGATTTTGTGTTCCCACTATGAAGTTGATATTTTTTACTGTGAATTCTTTTTTTAATAAATCTTTCTCGTTATTTGTTATCCAGAGGATGTTTTTGGTTGTGTCTTTTCGGACAACAAACCAAGGGCCGTCTGGTAGACCAATCCCCTTTCTCTGACCAATTGTATAGATTGGGAGACCTTTGTGGGTGCCGAGGGTTTCTTTTGAATTAACATCTTTTATATCGCCAACATCAAACTTAATGTGGCGTTTGAGGAAATTTTCGAGGTTTCCATCTGGAATGAAGCAGACTTCTTGTGACTCGACTTTGCTTTTTGTTGGTAGGTCGAACTTTCGGGCTAGTTTTCTAACTTCTGACTTCTCGTATTTTCCGACTGGGAAGAGAATATGTTTTAGTTGGTTTTGTTTTAACTGATGAAGGAAGTATGTTTGGTCTTTTTGTTTATCTTTGCTGGTTGTTAGATTGAAAATGCCTTTTGACTCCTTAATATTGCAGTAGTGCCCTGTTGCGACGTAATCACAGCCGAGGGCTTTGGCTTTTTTGATGAATTCGCCGAATTTTATATATTTGTTGCATCTGACGCAGGGGTTTGGTGTTTTTCCTTTGTCGTAGGCGCCGACGAAGTCGTCGACAATGAGTTTTTTGAAGTTGGTTTGCATGTTCATTGTGTAGAATGGAATTTTTAGCTTTTGGCAGACTTTCTGGGCGTCATTTTTTGATTCGAGTGAACAACAGATGTTATCGCGGGCAGTGCCTTTCACTCTCTCGCTCCAGAAGGAAATAAAAATGCCGACAACGTCGTAGCCTTGTTTTTTTAGGAGGGCAGCGGTGACGGAAGAGTCTACTCCGCCGGAGAGGCCGACTGCGACTTTTTGTTGTGGTTTCGTTGGCATAAAGGGTTGAGATAGCAAGTTCCAATTTCCAAGTACCAATTTCCAAACAATTTCCAAATGAGGCGCAAATTTCCAAATAACAAGCACCAAAACTCAAGGAATTTCCAAGTTCCAAATAAATCGCAAATTTCCAAAGGAATCACAAACTCAAATCTCAATTAGAAACAATTTCCTTATTTCTATAATTTGTAGCTTGTTTGAGATTTGGAAATTGGAAATTTGCGATTCATTTGTTTGGAAATTGGAACTTGGAATTTGGAAATTTGTGATTATCCGTCTTTCCGCAACGTCACATTGACCTCCGGTACATACTTTTGATCATACTGGTCTACTACTTCGACTGTGTTGTTTTTCATGATTTCGTTCCACATTAGGTCGGAGAGCATCATCTTGGTGTCTTTTATGTCGGTTTTGACGTCGTCTAGATCGTTGTATTCACTAGAGTACTCGTTTCGGACGGCGCTGTCAATTTCTTTTTTTCGTACTTTTAGTTTGTCCATTTCGTCTTTTATGTCGTCGAATTCTTTGTAATTTTTGTGGGCATCTTTTATTGAGGTCATGAGACCTTTTTTCTTTTTTTCTGCTGCTTTTAGATCATTGTACATTTCCTGGATCCGTGTTTGTGTATCATTCATAAGTTAGAAATTTGAAATTGGAAATTAGAAATTAGGGGAATAAAAAAAATGACTAATTTATAATCACAATTCCAGTATTACTTTAGGTATTTATTTAAAAGGTTGTAGACTTCAACGTAGTTTTGGGACATTTTTGCGCCGAGGACGAGGGCTATGTATTCGTTTGTTGAATTTTTTGCTTGGGTTGAGAGGCAGTAGCCTGCTTCGTCGGTCCAGCCAGTTTTTGTGCCGGTTACGTAGAGGTCGCGGTCGAGGACCTTTGTGCTTGTGTTTCGAACTGGGTAGGTTAGGCCTGAGTTGATTGCTTTGGCGGTGTAGTTTTTGGTTGTGGTGGCTTTTAATATATCTAAATTGTTATAGGCATGACGAGAGATTTGGCTGAGTTCGTAGGCGGTTGAGACATTTCGTTCATCGAGTCCGGTTGGTTCGACGAAGTGGGAATTATTTAGACCTAAAATTTTCATTTTTTCATTCATGTACTTTATGAATGTATCATATTTGAGGCCGGAAGCTCGGACTAATGCCATGGCAGTATTATTTTTTGAGCCGACCATTAGAGAGTAGAAAAGATCTTTTACAGTAATTGTATCCCCTTCCTTGACCCAGAGACTTGCTCCGCCAACAAAATCGCTCTTTTCCATTGTAATAACGGTGTCCCAGCCTGGATTGTGATCGAGGAAGACCATTGCGGTGACAAGTTTTGTGATACTGGCGATTGGTCTGATCTCGTTAATATTCTTTGAGAAAACAACTTCGTTGGTGTGTTTATTAATAACAATTGCGCTACCTGCGGTTAGGAGATCGGTTGAAGTTGACGGGTCCTTGGCTGTTAAAACAATCGGAGCGACGGCCACTTGTTTCTCGGGAATGATTTTCTTTCCGGATAGAACGGCAACTTTTGTATATGGGAAAATAGTTTTGGCTTGAATTAGATTTCGATCCGCAACAATAGTTGATGGTAAGATTCGCCAAGACTGTTTGCTATTATCATAAAAATAAAAAGAGATGTCGTCGCCACAAGAATCATCAAATCGGTAAGACATTGTTAGGGCATATTTGAGAAAACCGGCGTAATTTGGTTTGAGATCTATTAAATAGTAAGGTGAGACGGCATTTAGGCCGGCTGGAAGTGGTTGAATATTATCGACTCGGCTGACTTTGGCGGAAAGATGATCTGAGAAAGTGTAAGGCAAGACAGGTAGCCAGAGAAGCTTGTCGACGCTCTTGACTGTGTAGCCACGGTCTAGAGTTTGGGAGTCTAAATAAATTATTTCACTATCAAAAATAGCTGCATCAGCTTTTGTAGCCTGAAACAGCCCAAAGATGAAAACGGAAATTGTTAGAAGTATAAATAAGGCTCTACCATTCATATGACGTACGAAATTATATTTGATTTCAAACGGGAAGAATGAGATTCCGGGTCCCCACTACGCTAAAGCTTCGAGGGGCAGGCGCCACCCGGAATGACATTTTTTTTAATTTATTGGATCTTTCTAATGCCCTGAGAAGTTAACTGGTAGCAACCTGGTTCTGTATATGGGGCAACTCCCTTTTCCAGATGAAATAGTACGGAATAGTCGTCGTCTGCGAGTATGGTAAAGGTGTAGTTACAACCGTCTTCTTGGCAGGCTCTGGAGCTATCACAAATGTTACCTGAAAATTTTGGATCGTTCAAGTTGTACAAACTGGGTAAATATGTTGTTAGGTCGGAATTTGGTTGACGAGAGCAGGTACTGACCATGCCGAGTTCACAGCTGGCGCGGAGGAAACTACCGGTTGAGGTTTTCATGACCTGCATTGCATTTCGCAGCGAGTCAACGTCGTTTATTCTTTTCAGATCTCGAATCTGAGCTTTTTGGCTATTAACCGTTAAAGCGAATATTAAAATAAGTAAACCGATGATGCCGATGAATATTATTAGTTCGATGAGTGTGAATGCTTTTTTCATATAAAGAAGAGGGCTAAAGAGGGCTAAAGAAGGCTAAATATCGCAAGTCTCTTTAATATAACTCCAGCCTTGAAATTGTCGTAAAATATATAATTGTTATTTTTCAATAGGAATGATGCCTGTGGGGGTTAGGATGAAGCAACCTGCGTCAAAGCCGGCTACGCCTTTTTGGAGGCGGAAATGGAGTTCGTAGTTATCTTTTTCTACTGTTTTGAAGGAATAGTCGCAGGCGATATCGGATTGGCAGGTTTGGGAGCATTTTAGAATAGAATCAGTAGAAGCTGGATCGCTGAGTATTCCGGTAAAGGGTAATTTCTGAGAGAAAAGATTGTCGCCGACACAGCCACTGACAAAACTGTCGCTGAGGCAACCGCTACGAGTGAAATCATTTGTTTCTTTGTTGATATCAAAGAGGACTTCTTGAATTGTGCCGATATTACTTAGTCGTCTTGTGTCGTTGGCCTTTGCCTTTATATTTGTAACTGCAAAAACGGCAATTAAGATTATTATTGCGATAATTATGATTATAAAAACAATTCTAGGGACTGTTACTATTCTATCCATAATTTATGTGATTAAGGTGTCCATTTGCTAATCCCCTGTGGGGTAAGTTCGTAGCACCCCTTTTTGTCAGTTGCAAGACCTTTTTCTAAATAGAACAAGACTTGGTAATCGTTATCTTTTGGTTCACGAACGAAACTGTATTGACAAGGCTCTGTGCAGTTGTCATGGCAAAATGTTTCTGACTTGAATGGTTCGCCAAAGAAATCAAAGTCTCGGATATTTTCTCGAAAAGCTGGGTAGGAACAGTCTTTCACACTACCAAGAGAGCAACTGTTGAAATTTTTCTGTGAATCAAAAACAAGAATCATCGCGGTTTGCAAGGATTTCATGTCGTTTAATCTTTTCATGTCTCGTGTTTTTTTGTGATAACCACCGAGCATGACAAGTGAAACAATTAATAAAATTGTAATAAGTCCCATTGCGACTAAAAATTCTATAATAGTACATCCCCTCTTATTATTCATATTAATTTGTTTTTATTAGTTTGAAAATGCCTTTTGAAGTTGTTGGTTCGACAGTTGTTTCGGCTTTTGCTGATTTTTGTTTTTTGTTCTCACTTTTATTTTTAGTTTTAATTGTTTTTTGCTTTTCTGGGACGACCATATCAAAATCTGGAAGTTTCATGTTTTTTTTGACTTCTTTTTGGGCTTGGGTTTCTTTTTCGTTGAATTCGTCTGGGAGTAGGCTTATTTTTTTGGGCATAGAGGATGAGAGTCGCAGTTAATCGGTTAACCCCCGAACTACAATCTATTACATGATTGAGTACGGGGCAAGCAGTTAATCGTCTCGGTAGATCGATACTTAAAACTAAAGGTTATTTAATCGCAAAAATTATCGGGATTACTCGATGTTGCGCATGGCTAGGCCGATTGCGGAGGCTAGGCGGGTTCCGGCGACGTCGAGGGTTGGTTGGAGGTCCTGGGGGTAGATTACTCGTGCCCAGGGGTTGCCGACGAAGGTTCTGACTTTTAGTTCGTTTGTTATGATCTTTGTTAGGTTGAAGAGGTTGGCTGTTCCGCCGGAGAGGATAATCTTTTCGAATTTCTTGCCTTTATTACTTGGTTGTTCGAGGTAGAAGTTGATTGAGTATTGAATTTCATTGATAATTGCCTGTAGGGGTTTCTTGATTACTTCTGGTAGATCTTCTTGACCAGACAGGTTCGTGCTGTTTGATTCTAGGTCACGTTTGAACTGTTCTGCTTGAGAGAGATTTACTTTTAATGTGTCTTTTATTTCTTTTGTAATTTCTAGTCCGCCGATGTTTACGCTTCTGGTCATTAGAGGGATTGCATTCTCAACTACACAGATATCAGTTGCGCCTGCGCCGATGTCGGCGATTAAAATTAGGGATTTGTCTTTGCCGACTAGAGAACGAGCCATTGCGAATGATTCCGTTTCGAGACTTAGAAGTTCTAGCCCTGCTTTTTTGAATATTTCAATATACTTGCCGACAACTTCTTTTGAAGCAGCTGTTAGTAAAACTTGGAGGTCGACAACTTTTTTATTTTCTTCGTCTTTGATTGTTTCTTTTAATTTTTCTTCGTCTTCTAAAATTTTCCAGTCGAGAATCATTTCTTCGATTGGTAGAGGTAGAACTTTTTTTGCTTCCCATTCTACAGCTTCTGCGATTTTTTTTGCAGAGCCAAGATCTTTTTTCTCAATTTCTGGTAGTGAGATAATTGAAGTATAAACTGCTTGAGCTGGCAGAGCGGTAATTACTCGTTTGCTGATAATTTTGCTTTTTTCAATAACTTTTTTGATCATCTCGGCTGTTTTTTCTGGTTGATCGATTAGTTTAGTTTTGTCTTCGCTAAGTGATCTTTCTAAATATCCATAGGTCACAAGTTGAGCTCGACCGTTATTATTGGCGAGTTCTACTGCTTTGATGCTACTGCCACCGATATCGATTCCGATATAGTTTGCGTCGGAGCTTTTGTTTGAGAGTATTCCCATATATTTAGTGAGTAGTAAGTAGTGAGTAGTGAGTAGTGAGTAGTGAGTAAACACTCCCAACTAAAAACTAACCCTAGTTTTCTTATTTCTAGTTTCAAATTTCTAATTAGATTATAGCACTTTTTTGGGTTAAATTAAATAAGTTGTGTGTATAACAATTGTTGGTTCTTTTGTTAAAATTAGGGCTAAATTTAGGCTAGGTCTTGACATTTTGTTAAATATGTGCTATAATGAGGAGTATTTGATTCAAGTTAGGATATTGTTTTTATTGTAAAATGAGATCAATATTGTAATTTGAACCTCGACAACCTACACTTTTAAGGAGAACGACAATGACGAAAGCTATCTTGGTCTGTACTTTCTTGGTGTCCCTTTTTTCAATCGCATGCGACATCCCGACCAAGGGATATGTCGATGGCATGATGCAGGAGACTAGTCAGGATATTAAAGATGAAATAGCAGGCATCATAAACAACCTAAAGGATGACGTGACAGCGCTGCTTCTGTCTGGACTCCTTGGCGGCGGGAATGATGAGCCTGAGCCTGATCCAGAGCCGGAAGAGGAGCCGATCTTTGTAGAACTGGCTGATCTGCCGAACGGAGCAGGAGTCTATTCTAACATGATCATTTTCAACAAAGACTGGCGGGATCGACCGCAACTGCTCATTCCCATGGCTCGTGCTCAGCGCGGAAGTGGAGATCTTGGTGGAGTAATTTCTCTAGATATGTCTTCGGGGGCTACGAATTGGACATATTTCACCGAGCACTCTGTTGATAATGACATCGTGGTCTATCACAACGAGGTATTTCAGGATGATGCGGTGTTGATCACTGACTACAAGCAACTCCACAACGTAAACGCTCATACCGGTGAGATGGACTGGACAATAAACTTTCCTGCTTCGATCATCGGAGTGAGTGCTACCAAGTATCAGACTTACACCTACGAAACCATCGCTGTATCGGCTGGGAAGACAGTGTATATGTACAATTCAGACAGGACTCTGGCCTGGAAGCATGATTTCGAAGACTATCCGTCCGCCCCACTGCTGGACCCGCGCAATGAGTCATTCGTATACGTGAGCGTTGGAAACTGCGTTCATTATATTCATGATGATACGGTGTACCGCGAGTATTGCGGTGATGGCAAACTGAGTGAAGTCATGTACAATAAGCCAAATGGTTACTTGTATGTAAAATCGGACAACGAAAAGCTTTGCTACTTACGACAAGACGATGACTCTGTCCGGTGCTTCTCTGGAACCTACGACGTGGTCAGCAATCTGAATTTTTCAGAGGAAGGATATGTTTCATACTCGACGATGGAAGCCTACTACGACGGAACGATTCATTACAAAGTCATCTCTTCGCAGTACTTTGATAGAGGATCCATCAATCACAATAGCATTGGCCAAATGGCGTTAATTGACTTGAACCAGTGGGTCAACCCTCCTGTCATGGACAAGAACAACATGATTTACATGACCGGCGATTACAACTTCGTATACGGTTATGACACCAGAATGGCTGGTTCTTGCGGTGGCTACTGCCTGTTGACGCTTGATTTCATCGGGAAGAGCTTTCGAAGTTCGCCGGTGATTGATAAGCACGGTTTCCTCTTTGTCGCGACCACTGACGGTATGATCTTACGGATCGACACGAATCGGTGGGAGTAAGACCTTTTTACCTTTTTTCAAAATTTACGCGGACAAGCATTGCTTGTCCGTATTTTTTTGGTAAAATTAGCCGATACTTGACAAAGTTGCAAATATGTGCTATAATGCATTATTGTAGTACCTTAAAACCCCTAGCCCCTTGAAAGGAGGCTATCCATGAAAACATTGGCAATTCTGGTTACTTTTTGCATTTCCTTGATTCTATCAGCCGGGTGCCAGCTGGCAAATGAGGAGTTCGATGTTCACGTCGATCTTCAGGAATGCACGCTGAGTAGCGAGTGCGGACAAGGTGCCGCCTGCACCGTGGACGGACTCTGCATCCGGGTATGGGAAGAAATTAGCAACGATAATTGCGAGAATGAGGAGACGACTGAGCTGACTGAGCCGGATGACCCGTTTCATAATGACTCATTCGGACACGCAGTAAATCATGGAATCAAGAATTTTCCGCTCGTTGTCACTGCTACCTGGGATCAAGGTAATACAACAGTTGACGTAGACCTGCATGCAGTGAAGTATCGGACAAACGGAACGTTTGCGTACCCGGTACCGTCGATCTGGTACAGTTGGCACGGAGTTCGTGTCAACGACATCCCTCGATGTGAAAAAAACACGGACTGTCTGTCAGGTGAGAACTGTCTGCAAATCAGTAACAGTGTATCTCTCGGGAAAACATGCGTTCCGTACTCCGACGACATGCTCAACGACAGTTGCGATGCTCGGATGCCGGAAAACAATTGGGCAAAATACCCTAGTGATCCCTGCTACGGCCCCGGTCCCGAAGCGGTTTTCTTCAAGGACCCGGAGCCCGGAGATCGTTTCCGAATCGTTGTCGAGAAGTTTGCAGAGTATGTCAATATCCCAAATGAAGGTAATGTGACAACGCCAGTCCCTGTGACTGTGTCGGTTTTCATCAATGGGCAGAAGTGTGAGCAAGAAGTCACATTCGATCTCATTTACCAAAATGAAATGCACAAAATCCTCGACATCACTTGGGCAGCACAAAGTTGTGACGACATCGAGATTCTGGCACTGCCAGCCGTGAAGTTCGAAGGCCGTCAAGAGGCGATCCTAGATCCTCTCAATAACGGCAAATCGATCTGGTGCGATTGGTGCGACCAGGAAGACGAATAATTTTCAATTATGACCTTTTACGCGGACGAGCCAAGCTCGTCCGTTTTTTTATTGATAAGATTAGCCAACACTTGACAAAATTATTAAATAGTGTATAGTAAAATATCCTACCAAGACGTTGGTTGGTACTGTTCATTTCACAATTCAAAGTGAAATGCCCCTCGAAAGAGGACCGAAACCATCAGTAGTTTTGTCAACTGCTGATACCGCCGGATTGAAATTATCCCATTCGGATAAAGTGATTAGGGACGCCTAGAACACTTCAGAAACTGAAAGGACAAGGAAATGGCAAGAACGCAGTATTACAGTAGCCCGCGTCGTAATGCTCTAAAAGCAGTCATTGGACCACGGGGTGAAAAAGTTCCAAAGAATTTTGATCCGAAAAAAGTACATCAAGGTGACGTCACTCTTGCAATGCATTTGAATACGAACAAGGTGACAGAAGAGATGACTCCGGCACAGAGAGAAAGTGTGATTGCACTTATTCACGAAATGAGTGACGATCTATTGCGCCAAATGGGAGTTGAGACTGACCTGGGGTTTAAGCCTGGGACTATCATTTCAGTAACTTCCCAAGAGTTTGCACAACAGTTTGAAAAATATTCTGTTTTAGCTTGTGTAATCAAGGACGAGAACGGTGAGCTGCTACTTTACATTGAGAGTAAGAATGGTCAGATAGTAAGGGCCAGAAGAAGTTCGACAAACTATAATTTCGAAGAAATTGAAACAAGCGAATTCGGACTTCAGGGATTCAAGGTAGAAATACTAAAAGAAGAGATAGCTGATAACCAGGTTTTTCCTCATGAGGACTTCAATCTTCCGAATGAAATAATCCATAAACTGATTGAGTCCGCTCTTGAAGAAGACAAAACATGTGCGGTGCTAGGCCTTATAAAAAAAACCGATAACGAAGAATATTTAAAAATGTTTGTTGATAAATACGCAAACATAAGAATTGAAGGGTCTTCCGGAGAATGGAAATACAAACAATCAATAATCACCGCACTTCTAAAAATAAAGGATCAAGAGTTTCTGAAAATTTTTTTCAAAAATTGGCGCAGCCAAATATTCGATTGGTCGTTCATGGCAATCGTGGAATCACTTTTACAGAACATCACAGACACTGAGACACTTATTTCTCTTGTTCTAGTTCGAGAACAGCGTCAAAGACGAGAATATTTATTGCTGCTCGATATTTTCAACAGATTAGAAGAACTCAATGCAGTCAAGTTTTTTCAAGGAATCATTGAGAAGTATAACTCTTACATGTTCAAACCGATCGACCGCCCAGATCTTTATCAATTATCTAAATCCGCAATGGAAAGACTGAAAGATTCAAATAAATAAAGTTTATGTCGGACAAGCCAAGCTTGTTCGTTTTTTATTTTGCAAAATGCGAAATGAATCAGAAATAAAATAACCGAGAATGTTCATCCTCGGTTATTTTGAAGTATATTGTATTATGTAGTTTCTTTGTCTAGGATTTCGTTTACAACCTTATCAGCCTCTTTATTCTGCTCGCGGTAGACATGTTTATAGGTCACTTTCTTGAAGTTGGATTGGAGGTTGTGGATCTTGAGGAATAGTTGGGCTAGGTCGGGGTTTTTGACTTTGTACTCGCGGTTGAGTTGTTTGACGATTAGCTCGCTGTCTAGGTTGAAGTCTATTTCGTCAGCTCCTAACTCGACTGCTCGCTCTAGTGCTAGGACGACGCCCATGTACTCTGCGTAGTTGTTTGTTTGGTCGCCTAGGAATTGGCCGAAGCGGTCGAGTTCCTCGCCTTTTTCGTCAACAATAACTATACCGGATGCTGATGGGCCGGGGTTTCCGCGGGAGCCGCCGTCTGTATTTATGATTAAACGCATAGTGGGTGTTTATGTTAGTTTTGTCGTGTGAGATGTTGGTGGAGGGGGAAACGAAGAATTTCCAAATAGCAAGCACCCCCGAACTACAAACTATTACATGTTTGAGTACGGGGCAAGCAAATAACAAGGAATTTCCAAAACTCAAATTCCAATTTCCAAACAAATGAATCGCAAATTTCCAAATTCCAAATATTTGCTCCGATTTACGACTATTTACCTCGATTCACTTTGATTTACTTCAGTATACTATTTTTCTTGGCGTTTGAGAAGGAAGGTTAGGATTGGAGGGGTTAGGAGGGTTGTTAGGATGACCATGATGACGATTACTGAGAAGACTTCGTCGGAAACTACTCCGAGACCTTTTCCGATAGTTGCGAAGATTAGGCCGACCTCTCCACGAGGTACCATTCCGAATCCGATAAGAGTTTTGTTGACACCTTTGCCTGCGACTAGACCTGAGACGTATTTACCGATGAAGGCAACGACCGTGATTGCAAGTGCAACGAGAACAACTCTTAGGTCACCAAGTGTTTCGAGTTTTACGGCCATTCCAGTTACGACGAAGAAGATTGGGATTACGAAATGTCCAAGTGGCTCAATTAAATCTTCGATATGTCTGTGTGCGTGAGGTTCTATTGCTTTATTTATTCTGGTTTTGATATCAATTCGAACATCTTTGATTTCATGTTTAATATCACGAACAATTTTTGCGTCTTTGAAATATCGGAAGTGAACTGGGTCTAGAACAAGTCCTGCTGCGAATGCACCTACGATTGGGGCAAGTCCAATTTTTTGAGCGATAAATGCGAAGATAAGTCCAAAACTGATTGCAATTGTAAATTTCATGGCAACGCCAGTATGAATTTTTGCAAAAAATTTGCCGATTTTTTTAGCTAGCAGTTGACCAAGGACGATTGAACCGACGAGGAAGATAACTGCTTTTGCTATAATGATACTAACAATACCAAGACTAACTGCACCAAGAGTAACTAGAGCGCTGACAACGGCTAGGATTATTAGGCCTAAAATATCGTCAATAACAGCAGCTCCAAGAATTATTTGAGCTTCTTTTAGTTTTAATTTACCAAGTTCCTGGAATACACGAGCGGTGATACCCACGGAAGTTGCGGTAAGTGCAGCTCCGAGGAATAGATAAGCATTTGGGTCAAGACCTGGCATTAGTAGTGGTCCGACTACATAAGCTCCAAGTGCAAAGGGAACAATAACACCGACAATTGCAACGAGAAAAGCTTTCATTCCAACTTTTTTCATCTCGTGAATATTTGACTCTAGACCAATTTGAAATAGTAAGATAACGACACCAAGTTCGGACAGAAATGTAATAATTTGGTTGTCTTTGATTGGTTCGAAAAAATTTATGCCAAGTAGGACTAAGTTTCCAAGTATCACACCCATTACAAGTTCGCCAAGAACTGATGGTTGTCCGATTCTCTCAACAAGACTTGATAGTTTGGCTGAGATAAGAATAACTGCGATCCAGAAAAATGTTTGAGCAGCTTCTGCTCCGTGTCCGGCTGCCTCATGTGACGCGTCGCCTGATGCCATGACGAGTGGGATAGTACAGAGAACAGCTACGAAAATAAAGAAGAAAGCGACTCTTTTTAGATTAATACGGTTCAGTTCAAAAAAATCAGAGAATCTTGAGAAAAGTGATGACATAAATTGTGAAAATTAATTTTTTAGATCTCTCCTTTCGACTCGTCCTCATCCTTCAGACTCGCTCAAGGTCGAGATGACAAAAAATTAATTAAACGTGTTATTAGTGATGAATACATACTATCATTAATATAAAAATTTTTCAAGATTAAAATCCACAAAAAAACACGGTAGTTTTACCGTGTTGGAGGAAATTTTAACAACGAACAAGTACAATCCCAAATTTTTCATGTTCAATATACTCAACGAGCATTGACAGAAGGCCTGCTCTTAAATTATCATAAGGCAAATTTTCTCCGGCCATCCACTCACTCAGAGTTGCTGTAGTGAGAGTTGGGAACAGGGGTTTCAGGATATCAAGATATTCAGAGTTAAGTAACCCCGATGCATGAAGTAATTTCGGGAAAAACTCAACAAATACCTCTTCTTCTCGACTTCCTGCGACGAGTTGCATACATCGTCCCTTATATAGATAGATTGTCTGAATTTGCTCAAGTAGTCGAGCAAATTTAACAGCTGGATCCTCATAGGCACCCAGAAGAATAAGCAACTGTTTGTGAATATAATTCAGAGCCTTGATAATGTATTCGCGAATTTTCATGGATTCCTCCTCTCATGGGTGATCAGTTATCGAAATATCGATATATAAATATAACAAGAAAGTAATTATTTGTCAACCCCTTTCAGATCAACGATCTTGAACTCGATGTCTCGGTTGCCGTTCCATTCGTTGATTGTGACTTCGACGACTGCGTCGATTGTGTGGCCGATATTGAGGTCTGGCCACTTCTCTACTCCGAAGAATGAGAGGAGTTTGAAGATGATTGGGCAGTCGGTTTGTTTAACCATGAGTCGGAGGTGGTTTTTGTTCTCGCCGATGTGGTCGAGGGCTGTTATGAATATATTTTTTAGGAGGAATAGTGGTTTCTTGTTTCCTTCTCCGAAAGGTTCGAAGTCATTTATTTTTTCGACTGTTTCGATTCGAAGACCTGAGAAGGTTAGTTCTGATTCGATGTCTAGGCATGGGCTGAGATCCATTCCTTTTAATTTTTCGTCGACTATTTGTGAGAGTTTTTGTTTGAACTCATCGAGGATGTCGGGGCTTGAGAGTGTGAAGCCACAGGCTTGGCTGTGTCCGCCGTAGCGGGCGAAAAGCTCGTCGAAGTTTCGGAGTCCGTCGATAATATTGAATTCTTCTATACTTCGGCCTGATCCGGTGATCATGCCTTGGTTGTCTGTCATTACGATAACGGGACGGTAGAGTTCATCGCTGAGTTTGCCTGCTACAAGTCCTACGACTCCGGCTGACCAGTCTTTGTGGTAGGCGAAGACGATGTTTGAGTCTTGCTCTGCGCCTTGTCTCCTGGCTTCCTCGACCATGACCTCGGTGATTTTTTGTCGTTTGAGGTTTATTTGGTGAAGTTCTTGTGCTAACTTCTCGGCCTCATCTTCGTCCTCGCTGACAAGCAGGTCAAAGGCTAATTTTGCATGTTCAAGTCGGCCGGCGGCATTTATTCTTGGTGCTAATTGAAAACCGATAGTATAGGAATTTATATTTCCATTACCAATAACTTTTAACAGTTGCTTTAATCCGATGTTTCGAGTTTTCTCGAGGACAAGCAGTCCCCATTTCACAAGGATTCTATTCTCATCAACAAGTGGTACGACATCCGCTACTGTGCCAATTGCAACGATATCGAGAATCCATTTCAAAAAGCCAAGAGCTCCACCGTAATCATAGAGTTCGTCTTCGTATTTTTTTATTTTTTCATTTGCAAAAACCCCTTGAATCAGTTTGTATGCAACGCCTGCGCCGGAAATTTCTTTGAATGGGTACTTTTCGTCTTTTACCTTCTGGTCGATCGTTGCGAATGCATCGGGGAGGACAGCTGGTGGTTCATGATGATCGGTTATGATGACGTCGACGCCGGATGCTGTTAGCTCGGCAATCTCGTCAACGTTTGTGATTCCGCAGTCAACTGTTATGATGAGTTTTACTTTGTCTCTGATGAATTTTTTGGCGTTTGTAATGTTTAGTCCGTAGCCGTCTTTCTCACGATGCGGGATGAATACATCAATGTCTGCTTCAATGTCGATAGCTGAGATGGCTTTGTAGATAATTGCGCTACTGGTCACGCCGTCAGCGTCGTAGTCGCCGTGAATTAGGATCTTTTCTTTGTTTTCGATGGCTTGCCAGATTCGGTCGACGGCTTTTGACATGTCGTTAAAGAGGAAAGGATCGTGGAGTTTTTCGTAGTCGGGAGAGAAGAAAAGTTCTGTATCACTTGGATTATCGAATTTTCTATTGTATAATAGTTGTGTTATTAACGGATGGAAGCCATCGAATCGTTTTTCGAAGTCCTCTGAGTATTTGTCGGCAAGGCGCCATTTTTTCTGCATATTAAAGAAGGCTAAATAGGGCTAAAAAAGGCTAGTCACACTAAGGAAGAATCTTATTTAGACAAATTTTAAAATTTATTTCTGTAATAATCTATATTTTACTATGAATAAAAGAAAAGTACAAAGAGTTATCTGGACATTCTTCTCGATTATCATTATTTTATCAATGGTATTGTGGAGTATGAGTATGGCGTTTTTGTTTTAAGGGGCCGATGCGAATATAGCTGGAACAAAGCTCCGAATAATAATTGGGAACAGGGAGGATGAGATTCCGGGTCCCCACTACGCTAATAGCTACGAGGGGCAGGCGCCGCCCGGAATGACAGTGAAAAAAGAAGGACCCGTGTGGGGATCCTTTTTTAGTTTTTGAAGTTTAGGTACCAGAGATAGGCGACTCCGCCTCTGTAGCATAGGCAGACAAGTAATATTACGCCAATTAGCCAATACATGGTTGTCTCCTTTTTGGGATTATTTTACTTCTCGGATTATTTTGGATTTGAAATATTGCTCTTGAAAGTTTGTGAGTTTGATAATTTGTTCGTCGGTGAAAGTTTGACCGTCTGGGACGACTATTAGTTTGTCGTCGTCATCGTTTTTGCGGTTGATTACGGCGATACAGGTGCCGACAAATTCATCGAGTGGTTTATCTACGCCGAGGACGTAGGCGTCTACTTCTGAGCCGTCTGGTGCGTTTGTGTCGGGAATGTAGCCGTAGTTAAGTTCGTATTTGAAATCCCAGTTTGGGTGTTTACTGCCAAGTGGGCGGTCCATTTTTACGGTTACTTTTTTGTTGAGGAATTGGTAGGGGTCAGTGTAAGGCATAGGTTAGTGAGTAGTTAGTGGTGAGTAATGAGTAAAGCGCAAATTTCCAAGCTCCAAATTCCAATTTCCAAACAATTTCCAAATGAAGCGCAAATTTCCAAGTCTGAACAAAAATCAAATCACATTATTTATAATTGGTTTATAAATTGGAAATTTGCGATTCATTTGTTTGGAAATTGGAATTTGGAAATTGGAAATTCCCGAGAAGTCTATCTTTTCATCACAGCCAAAAATGCCTCGGGTGGTATATTTACTTTGCCTTTTCCGAATTGCATCATCTTTTTTTTGCCTTTTTTCTGTTTTGTTAGGAGTTTTTGTCGTCGTGAGTAGTCTCCTCCATATAGTTTGGCTGTTACGTCTTTTCGAAGGGCGGAGATTCTCTCAGCTGCGATTATTTTTCCGCCGATTGCGGCTTGGAGTTTTATGACGAACTGTTGGCGAGGAATTGTTTCTTTGAGACTCTTTACTATCTTTTTGCCTGTGTTAAAGGCGCTGTCGCGGTAGACGATAGTTGAGAATGCTTCGATGATTTCTTCGCCGACGAGGACATTCATTTTTTGTAGGTCAGCTTTTTTGTATTCGAAAAAGTCATAGTTCATGGAACCGTATCCAGAACTGACTGTTTTTAATTTGTCGTAAAAATCGACTATTAGCATTGCTAGAGGTAGTCTATAGTGCAAAATCACTCGAGTTTCGTCTATATACTCTGTATTTAGATATTCTCCACGGCTGTCCTGGACAAGGGTCATGATATTTCCCATATAATCGCTCGGAGAAACAATGTCCAGATTCATAATTGGTTCCTCGATGTGCTCGACTACTGTAAAATCGGGAAATTCGTTCGGATTTTTCATTAAATAGGCATCATCAGAGAGGATCTGTTCAGTTTTGATTCCTGCGGGGAATTTATTGTTTGTTTTTAATAGAACTTTGTAGGCAACGCTAGGGGCGGTAACGACAAGGTCAAGATCGAACTCTCGACGAAGTCTTTCTGTGAAAATTTCTAGATGAAGCATGCCAAGGAATCCACACCGGAAGCCGAAGCCAAGAACTGGGGAATTTTCTGGTTCGTAGACAAGAGCGGCGTCGTTTAGTTTTAATTTACCAATTGCAGTTCGAAGTTCTTCATATTCATTGCCTTCTGCACAAAAGACTCCTGCGTAAACCATTGGTTTTACTTCTTTGTAACCGGCGAGTTGTTTTACTTCTGTTTTGATGTCGGCAAGCGTGATTGTGTCCCCTACTCGACAGTTTTCAATCTCTTTTAAGCCTGTAATAACGTAACCGATTTCACCTGTTTGTAGTTTATCTTTTGGTAGTAGAGATGGTTTTAGAACTCCGCACTCGAGAACCTCAGCTGGAGAGTCTGTTCCCATCATATGGAGTTTTTCGCCTTTTTTTATTTCACCATCGTGAACACGAATATAGGCAACAACGCCTTTGTATTCATCATAGAAAGAGTCAAAAATTAGGGCTCTGGTTTTTTCTTTTTCTTCAACGTTTGGTGGTGGGACAAGTTCGATAACTTTATCGAGAATAGCCTCTACACCCTCACCCGTTTTCGCGCTACAGTTTAGAATCTCTTCTTTCTCGCAACCAAGAAGTGCGATGATTTCTTTTGAGACTTTTTCTACGTTTGCTGCTGGTAGATCTATTTTATTTAAAACTGGAATAATTGTTAGGCCTTGTTCGATTGCTAGATAAAGATTTGCTAGAGTCTGAGCTTGAACACCTTGTGCTGCGTCGACGAGGAGGATTGCGCCCTCAACTGCGGCAAGTGACCGTGACACTTCATAGCTGAAATCAACGTGTCCTGGGGTGTCGATAAGGTTTAGCATGTGGTCTCGATAGTTCATTTGCGCGGGTTGAAGTTTGATTGTAATACCGCGTTCTTGTTCGAGTTCCATTGTATCGAGTATCTGGTCTTTCATTTTTCGCATATCGACTGTTCCGGTCAATTCCAAAAGTCGGTCAGCCAATGTGGACTTACCGTGATCGATGTGGGCGATTATGCAGAAGTTGCGTATGTTGTTCATAGTTTTTGTGAGTTGAGTAGTGAATGGATTCGTAGTGGAATCGCAGTTAATCAGTTAACCGGCCCGACTTGCCTTACGGCAGTCGAGGCTGGTTAACCGTCTCGGTAGATCGTTACTTGAAAGGATGAGTTATTTAATCGCATGGAAAATCAGGAGTTCAGTTGGAAGAAGGTAAAGAGAGGCCGGTTTGGGATTTTAGGACTAACTCCTCATTATTATAGTAATCTTTTATTCTTTCTACTTGTTTTTGGCTGGTGTTTGGGGGAATAGTTTGTAGGTTGAAGTATTTGTGTTGTTTGGCTTCGGGGGTTAGTTGGAGTTCACCGCCGGTTATTAAACACTTGAAATTAAAAACGATATCATTTTCATCGGGTTTGGTGTAGATGCCGAGTAGTTTTTCGATCTTGACGGTTAGGCCTGTTTCTTCTTTTACTTCACGAACGACGCATTCCCATGGTGATTCGCCGGACTCGACTCCCCCGCCTGGGAGATTCCATAGATCGAAATCATTTCGAAGACTGAGTAAAACTTCGTTTTTCTCATTTGTTATTATTGCAAATGCTCCGATTGTGAAGTTTGTCTTCATACTACTAATGCGAATATGCTACTTATCTACTAATTTATTTTAAATTTATTTTTTTGAATACTTCGTAGGCAAAAGAATGGAAATCTGATTTTTTGAGATCAGTGATTTTGTGCCAAGCTGGTTTTTCGGCTTCGTCGAATTCGGTGTGATTTTCGGATAGGTTGAAGGTCAACGGTTTGCATTTGAAAAATAGAGCCTGATTATGATATCCCTCATCATATGGTTCATAATAAAAAAATGTTTCTTTGTGAGTTATTAGATCTCCTATTTCAATTTTAATTCCGGTTTCTTCCCAGAGTTCTCTTTTTATACCGTCCGACATTTTTTCACACAAGTTAATCTCGCCACCTGGAAAGAATAATTTGCCACTGCTTTTTGTATTCACAAGAAGAATTTTCCCTTCATGAATAACAACAGCGTAACCCGAAACACGAGTTCTAAACTTGCTTTTTGGAACTTTGACGATATCACCGTTAATTGAGGTGGCAGTTATCATACAAGTGACAACATTATAGCAAAACTGGCTAAAATTACAAATATTGACAGAATTTAGATAATATTATAATATCTAATGATACCTTTTTAAGCCGAAAGGAGGCAAAACATGCGAAAGTTCTTTCTAAAGCCTTTTCTGCTTTTACTGCTTCTATGTGCGGGCTTCTTGTATTTTGCCCACGGTAATAGTGACAATAATCCATTAGAAAATGATTTAAAAATTGAATGTGTTACACATGACAATAAGGAGGAAACTTGCTATACTTGGCAATCTGAGTTGTCAGAATACAATTCAAAATCGACAAGCAATTGTAAACTAGCAAGAAGAAAAAGTGGGAATCACTACGAAAAGTGCATTCACAGTCATCGGTTTAGTCGTATTGGAGAATAGGAAAAAATTAGAACAACCGTCCAACATTTGGGCGGTCTTTTTGTAGATTAAGGATTGTAAGGATACTACGAATAACGAATTAACAACGAATTCTACGAATCACTTAAAAGATTAATTGCCTCCTGATTCGCGCATGCCTTCGCCTTTGATTTTGAAGAGTTTGAACATTTTGCGTTTGAAGGCGCTGGCGAATTGGTAGAATTCGTTGTTTTTTAGGATGATGCAGACAATGCTGAAAACTGCGAGACCGATTATGCCGGCGACAAATCCCTGGACGAAGACGCCCCAGAATCGTTCCATGTCAACAATGTTGCCGAGTGCTGATTTTACATATTGAATTGCGACTCCCATTGCAAGGGATGCGACTGAGATTTGGAATAAACTTCTGACGATTCCGATGAATCGAAGTTTGCGGATTTTGATTTTTAGCATTACAACGAGGAGGATGAAATTTATAATTGAGCTGATTGAGAAACCAAGGGCAAGTCCGAGGACTCCCATTTTTCTAATTAGATACCAACTGAGAAATACGTTAACAAGGACACTGACAAAGCTGGCGATGAAGGGAAGGACGGAATTGTGACGGGCATAGAATGCGCGGGCGAGAAGTGGGATCAGTGCTTGGGCGAATAGACTGAGGCAGAATAGGCCGAGTGAGTTTGCGGTTAGGATTGTGTCCTCCCAGTTGAACTGTCCAGAACCGAGGATTACTCGAACTATTTGGACACGAAGGATTAGGAAGATGACGGAGAAAGGAATTATAAAGAAAATAATTTGTTTGAAAGTTTTTACGAAGACAGAAAAGAATTCAGAGTCGACTTTGTCACTGAATGATTTTGATAGTGCGGGAAAGGCGGCGATGGCGAATGAAATGCCGAAGAGTCCGATTGGGAAGTTCTGAAGGTTATTGGCGAAGTTAAAGATAGATATGCTACCGCACACGAGGGTTGAGCCGAGGATTGTGATGACGATCAGGTTAATTTGTGTGCTGGCTAGACCGAGAATTCGGGGGCCCATCATTTTTACGATTTTTAGGAAGTTCTTATCTCGGAAGTTGAAGACAAATCGGTATCGAAAGCCAAGAGTTACAACTGGAAAGAGTTGGATTAGTAGATGAAATACTGCGCCGAGGATAACTCCGTAGGCAAGTCCATATATTCCGTAGTGGTTTGTTAGAAAAATTGCACCAAAGATGATTCCTAGGTTGTACATGATTGGGGCGAGTGAGAAGGCGAAGAATCTTTTGTATGATTGGAGGACTCCGCCGAAAATTCCGCTGATTCCGAGGATTAGGGGGCTGAAGAACATTAATCTGGTTAAATTTATTGTGAGTTGTAGTTTTTCGCCGGTAAAGCCGGGGGTAATTAAAGGAATTATTTTGTGGCTAAAAATTACAAGGATCGTACTCGCTACTATTAAAAATAATGCCAAAATATTTAAGACATTATTTGTGAGTAGCCAGGCTGATTTATTATCTGAAAATTTGTCGCTGTTTTCTTTTTTTATTAGAGAAATAAAAACAGGGATGAAGCCGGCGCTTAGGGCGCCAAGGACGATTAGGTTATAGACTAGGTCGGGAACGCGGAAGGCTGAGAAATAGACGTCGAGTTCGAGGCCGGCGCCAAATTGACCGGCGAGGACGCGGTCTCGGACGATTCCGAGGAGACGGGAAACTAAACCAGCAGCCCCGATTACTACGGCTGCTGAGGTTATTGAAGTGAATTTGATTTGGAGGAGGCGTTTGATCATGGGGAGTGGAGTCACAGTTAACCGGTTAACCAGTTAATCCTCTCGGCATATCGTGACTTGAAAGGATGAGTTATTTTTTTAGGAATAAATTGCCCCTGTGGGTCGCCCCAGGTTAAAACCATGGGGCTAGCATATACAAACCCCGTAAACGGGCTAAACGATTCTGAATTAGTCCCTTTAGGGAGTTCGTATCAATTAGCGTTGCGGTTTTAACCCAACGCTACCCCGGAGGGGATATGTTCTCCCAGTCTTCATTAAATAAGATTAAATTTGAGTGGCGATCATCAGTTCTTCGTTGGTTGGGATGACGAGGATTTTGGGTTTGTTGGGGAGGTCCCTAGTTATTAGGTTGCGGATATCGGCGTTTCTCTCGCCTATGCCGGCGGTGAAGACTATTGCGTCGACTTTGCCGAGGACGGCGGTGTAGGCGCCGATGTATTTTTTAACTCGGTAGGTAAACATTTGAAGGGCGAGTTTGGCTGCTTTTTTATTGTCTATTACAAAAGTTTTGCTTGGGTTGTAGCCTGGGATTTTGTATCCTGAGGCAATCATGATGTCGCGCATGTCGGACATTCCGCTGACGCCTTTTAGGCCTGAGTCGAAGTTTAACATTTTTTCAACAGCTTTTGCTGAGTTACCTTGGCCTATTAGGTAGAAGATGACGGCTGGGTCGATGTCGCCGGCTCGACTCATCATCATTAGTCCCTCTAGAGGGGTGAATCCCATGGAGGTGTCGACTGACTCCCCTTCTCTGACAGCTGTGACGCTACAACCACTGCCAAGATGACAAGTAATTAGGTTGGGTTTCTTTTTCTTTAGTTTCAAACTAGCAACATGCGAGACATATTGATGAGAAATTCCATGGAAGCCGTATTTTCTGACATGGTTTTTTCGGTAGTATTTCATTGGGATTGGATAGAGATGGGCAAAAGCTGGGATTGTGTTATGAAAAGCGGTGTCAAAAACTGCGTAGTTAGTGGCTTTTGGTAATAGAGATTGGCAGGCTTGGATACCGGAGAGGTTGCTGGGATTGTGAAGTGGGGCAAGTTTGTTGTATTTTGCGATTCTACGCAAAAAGTCTGAAGTTACTTTTGTGGGTTTTACAAATTCTTCTCCGCCATGAACAACTCTGTGCCCTATTTTTGTAATTTCAGTTAGGTCGATTTTATTATTTTCTAGTAATTTGAATATTTTTTTTAGTGCTTCCTTGTGATTTTTTAGTTGACCGGTTTCGATATCTCTTTTTTTGCCAATATTAAAATCAATGAAGGATGTTTTTTGTCCTATTTTTTCTGCTATTCCATCCGCTACAGTAGACAGGTCTGAATTGAAGAGTTTAAATTTCAGACTAGAGCTGCCGGCGTTAAGAACTAAAGTGTACATATATAATAAAATCTAAAGTCTAAGGTCTAAGGTTAAGGTCCCGCCTACGCTAAAGCTTCGGAGGGCAGGCTAAAGTCTAATTGCAAACTAATTAACTTTTAGAATTCCTTCACCGTGTTTGTCGATCCAGATTGCGTTGGCTTCGTCGGTGTCGATGTGCATTGCGCTTTCGAAGTCTTCGTGAACTCGGACTTCTACTTCTTTGAAAATAATTGCGCGTGGACCTTCTATCTCGACATCGATGAATGAACCATTTGAGACGCCTGCTTTGTGAGCTTGTTCTGGGTTCATGTGAATGTGTCGTTTGGCGACAATGACGCCGTCTTCTATTTCGAGCTCTCCTGCTGGGCCGATTAGTTTACCGCCACCTGATCCGATGACTTTTCCGGATATTCGAAGTGGAGCGTTGATCCCTAGTTTGTAGGCATCGGTCTTTGAAATTTCAATCTGAGTAAGATCTCTAATTGGTCCGAGGACTTTAATTGCCTCAATAGCACCTTTTTCTGTCTCGAGTTTGAGAGTATCGGTACTGGCGTATTGGCCGGGTTGAGAGATGTGTTTGTCGATTTCAAGTTCGTGTCCCTCGCCGAATAGGATTTCGAGATCCTGTTTATTTAGATGAATGTGTCTAGCTGAGACTTCGATTTTGATTTTCATATTATTTTGGTAAGTTTCTTAATTACAATAAATATTGTAAATTTCGCAAATTAAATAAAACTTTCATCGGATATGTGTCCGACTTAATTACAAATGTATTATAGCATAAATTATTAATTTTAGCTAAATGGTTGACAAAATTAAACAATTGTTATATCATAGGATCTTAAAACAAAGGAGGTGTACAATGGCAGAGCATCCAATCGAAGAGTATCCAAACAAGGCAAAATTCTTTGCAAAGGTAGAAAGTAAGATTACGAATGAGGATTATTTGACTGCGATTGATTTTGCATATAGATGGTCGAAAGCAGCATTCAAAGGGATTGTTCGTGACAGTGGTGTGCGGTACTTCGAGCACACCAAGGCGGTAGCCTGGCAGATTCTGGTTGATCTAGAGATTAACAATGAATTAAGATTAACAATTCTTCAGATCTGTTCGCTACTTCACGACTTACTGGAAGATACGTATGTTGCGGACGAAAAGATCCTGCGATTTGTCTACGATCGGACTTCCCCGAGTATTACGAAGATTATCTGTGATCTAACGAAAATCGAGGGAGACAAGGCGCGCAGCTTTGATCGGCTACTTGCCAGCACAAATGTTGACACCAAGATCGTCAAGGGGTCTGACAGGATTCATAATCTCAGCACGATCAAAGTGTGGAGCAGAGACCGAGTGATCAAGAAGGTGAGAGAAACAGAAGATATCATTTTACCTTGGATGGAAACATCAAGAAGCGATGCACATGTGAGGTTAATGATCAATAAGATCAAGCAAGAGATCAAGGTGATAAAGGCGGATTTCGAGTTTCAGACTTAAGGAAATTCAAAACGACTACATCGTAGTCGTTTTTTTCTATTTTAAAATATTTGATTTTACATGAACGGATTTAATCGCGATGAATATTTCTCCCTTCCGCCTTTCGCTCCGCGCAAGGCTTCTGTAGAAATTATACGGAGTTGGGACAAGCGACAAAAAGGAAATTGGGGGAATTTAATTTTACATGAGCGAGTTTAATCGCGACGCATATTTCTCCCTTTCGCCTTTCTCTACGTTCAAGGCTTCTGTCGAAATTATACGGGGAGGGAGATCCTCGGGTATTTTTATAGATGTAATATATTTATAATTTTATTTTAACTAGGCCATTCTGGGCGCCTACTTGGTAGAGAACGTTGGCGCTGTTTTTGATTCCGAGTTGGAGGGCTTTGTCGAAGTCTTTTAGTTTCACGAGTCCTGCCATTAGGCCAGAGGAGAAGGCGTCGCCTGCTCCGACGGTGTCGACGATTCTTTTTGTGTTGCTAGTTGATGGGTAGAGGAAGTAGTGTTGATTTTCATCAATTGCGATTACGCCTTTTGCGCCTTGAGTAATTACGACTTTTCGTGGGCCGAATTCTTGGATTTCTTTTAATAAGTATTTGGAATTATTGAGTTGTGTTTTTGAGATTCTTTTTTTGACGCCAGAAACTAGTTCAATGGCTTCGCTTTTATTCATTATTAGAACTTCTATTGAACTTAGGAAGTTAATTAATGTTCGCTGGTTGCGAAGTTGGATCTCTCCTGGGTTCCAGGCGATCTTGACTCCCCTCTTTGTTTGCCGAGCGATTTTATCGAATTCTTGTGGCCAGTCTTTGTTTGTTAAACTAGACACATAGAACCATTTTGTTTTGAATTCTCGGAGGCTGTGGACTTGCAGGTGGTTGCTTGCGTCCTTGAAGGTAAAGACGGTGTGTTCGCGGTCTCTTGCAGAGGAAAGGATTATTGAGAATCCGGTTTTGTATTCTTTGTCGACGTTAATTAGGGATGTTGGGATTTTTTGTTGTTTGAGGTAGGAAAACATTTCTTGACCGACCTGGTCGCGACCGACGTTTATCATTGGGGCTACATTAACACCGAAATTTTTCATGCCGACTGCTGTATTCATAGCACCGCCACCGTAATTTACGAAAACGTCTTCGATTGGGAATTTTGCTCCGTATTCCATCGCGAGAACTTCTGGCATTTTTACGTTTTTTTTGTTTTTTATAACAAAAACATCATCACTGTAGAACATGATGTCTTTTACGGCGGAGCCGAAAGTAACTACTTCGAACTGTTTCATAGGTCACAAAACACGGAACACGGATCACGGAACAATAGATAATAACAGAAAACGATTCGCTTATCGTGTCACATGTTTGACTGTATCTGAGAATATTATACCACAAAACAAAAATCGTCCCAAATAAAAAGCACCTTCGAACATGACAGAAACCGGGGGTGTGGATGACAAAACTAACCGAGGATGCGCATCCTCGGTTAGTTTCATTGGAAGTTCTTATAGTTTTTCTGTGAAGTATTTTTCTAGGTCGGAGAGTTTGACTCGAACTTGCTCCATGGTGTCGCGGTCGCGGACGGTGACTGAATCGTCTTTCTCTAGTGTATCGAAGTCGATTGTGACGCAGTATGGGGTTCCGATCTCGTCTTGTCGTCTGTATCGTTTTCCGATGTTGCCGTTGTCGTCAAATTCACAGCGGTGGTTTTCTTTTAGGGTCTTGTAGACTTCTTTGGCTTTGTTGACGAGTGGTTCTTTGTTTTTTAGGAGTGGGAAGACGGCAATTTGGACTGGGGCGATTTCGTTTGGGAATTTCATGACGATTCTTTTCTCGCCGTCTACTTCTTCTTCGTTGTAGGCGCTACAGAGTGCAACTAAGATTGCTCGATCAAGTCCGAAAGTTGGTTCTAGGACGTGAGGGACGAATTTTTCATTGTTAACGGGATCGAAGTACTCAATTTTCTCGCCGGACGCTTTGGCGTGAGCTGTTAGGTCAAAGTCACCGCGGTGAGCTAGTCCAAAGAGTTCTTTGAATCCAAAAGGGAATTTATATTCAATATCAACGGTTTTTTGTGAATAATGAGAAAGTTTTTCTTTTGCGTGTTCGTATCTTCTAATGTCTTCTTTTTTTGCACCGAGTCTCAAGGTGAAATCTTCTTGCATATCAAGCCATTCTTGGAAAAGTGGTTCCCACTTCGTCGCTGGATGGATGAAATACTCAATTTCCATTTGTTCAAATTCACGAACTCGGAAGATGAAGTTACCAGCCACGATTTCATTACGAAAAGCTTTACCGATTTGCCCGATACCAAAAGGAACTTTTACTCGCATGGTATCGGTAACGTTTTTGAATTCTGTGAAAATTGCGCCGGCTGTTTCTGGACGGAGGTAGACGTCTTCTTCGTAGCCATTCATGTTAGTTTTGAACATCATGTTGAAGGTTCGGACTTCTGTCCAGTCAAATCCGTCGCATTTTGGGCATTTGATTATTTCTTTTTTAATAATCTTATCCATGTCTTCTAGTTTTCCTTCTAAATCTTCACCTGTTGCTTCCTCGACAAGGTGATCGGCTCGGAATCGGTGTTTACATTTTTTGCAATCGATCATGGCGTCATTAAAACCATCAGCATGACCTGACGCGTCCCATAGCTTTGGGTGAAGTAGGATTGGTCCGTCAATTCCAACCATATCGTCACGGTCAGAGACAAACATTTTCCACCACATGTTTTTGATAAGATTCTTTAATTCAACTCCATAAGGGCCATAGGTGTATGAATTGGCGAATCCGCCGTAAATTTCGCAGGCTGGGTAGACAAAGCCTCGTCGTTTTGCGAGGGAGACAATTTTTTCCATATTGGTTAGTGAGTAGTGAGTGGTGAGTGGTGAGTGGTGAGTGTAATCACAACTATCAGCTCAATACCCTATTAAAAATAAAAAATCCCGTTCTAATAATCCAAAAAATAAATTTAGATTACTAGAACGAGACATTGATCCCGCGGTTCCATCTAGTTTTCCCGCCAGGGCGGGACGCCTTAATTTAATCACTGAGTGATGCAGGAGCCAAACCCTGGGAGTGATACTGGTTTAATTATATGCTTTTATTAATATTTGTCAATAAAAATCAACTAGCCGAGTTTACTGCCTACTGGAGTGTCCTTATCGGGAACAGCTAAAACGACTGTGCCGTCTTCTCTATAAAATCCAGCACAAAGGAATTCGGAAATAAATGGGCCGATTTTTTTTGGAGGAAAATTCACAACACCTATTATTTTTTTATTAATAAGCTCATCTTTTGAATAAAGATCCGTGACTCTGGCACTGGATCTTTTAATTCCAATTTCAGAGCCAAAATCGACTTTTATTTTGTAAGCTGGAATTTTTGCTTCGGGAAAATCGTTAACTTCGACAATTGTACCAACACGAATATCAACATTTTCAAATTCTTCCCATGTTATTTGTTTGTTCATATATATTAAAATTAATTTTTACCATCGACTTCTCTATTTAATCGATCGAAAAACTCGACCATGAAATCGTGACGTGATTGAGCTAGTTTTCTGCCTGACTCAGTTAGCATTCGTTCTTTTACTTTTCTGAGTTTGAACATGTACTCTCGATAGGCAGTATCTTCCCGCGAATATTCGTGTGCTCGATTGATATCTACATTTCTATCGTGTAGTTTTGCGCCGTGTTCGCCAGCAAAGAGAAAGGCTCGGCCGATACCGACAGCGCCTATTGCGTCGAGTTTGTCTGAGTCGAAGAGAACTTTTGCTTCTAGACTCTCTGGTGTTAATGAATTCCGAAATCGGTGAGTTGCGATACAGTGGATAATATTATCTTTCTTTGATTGATCGAGCTCGTACTCTGAGAGCAGATCAGTTGCCATTTTTGCACCCACTTCTGCGTGACAGACCTTCCCACCGCTAACATCCTGCGTATGTCGGCCAATATCATGCAGTAGAGCGGCGATCATAATAGTTTCTTCGTCAGCACCTTCGCTCCGGGCTAATTGTAGACAGGTATTGTAAACACGAAGTGTGTGGTCCCAGTCATGGCTGCCTTTTGACACCGAGAGGAGTTCTTTTGCTTTTTGTGTGATTTTTTCTATTAAGTTCATAAATAATTTAGAAGCTTGTTCCCCACTGAGCTTGTTTTTCTGGCAAACCATGATCAATTGCCCATTTTATTACTTGATCATTTTGTTCTTTGTTTTCTATTATGAATTTTTTGTTTTGAAATATTAGAACGGTCTTTTTTTCGGCTGGGTATTGGATATCTACGTAATTAAAAGGCGCATTTAGGTGGTTTTGGATAATTTTTGAGAATTCGTCGATTTGAGATAGAGGAACGATTACATTAACATGTTCTTTATTCTTTTCTTTTTCAAATTCAAAATCGTGATCTTTTAGCTGATCAAGTAAAAGAGGATAATCGTTCATTGTCCAGTCTAGGATGTAGGCGCTTGATTTCATAGTGACTTAATTATACTCATCTCACTTAATATTTCAAGTAAAAAGACATAGGCGATGCTATGTCTGACTTTTGTTATAGATTGAGACGAAATTCGTTTCCATGGTTTGTGAAGCCGAGATTTTGGTACAGTTTATGAACTTCTTCTCGTGAATGTCGGGAGGTTGCGATTATTTTGTAGCAGTTTTGAGTTGTTGCTAGTTTAATTGCCGGTGCTGTGATCTTTGAAGGTGATGAAGTCGAGATCGAAACGCTTATCTTTATCTCATTGGTATTCGCGGCATCAGCGGTGGCAAAGTTTCTCTCAATGTAGCTACTCTGTCGAAAGAGAGTACGACGTTGGTTCTAAAAGAACCACGTCTTTTTTATTATCATTTGACTTTCATTGATAATCATTTTACAATAAAGGTAGAAGCTTGGAGCAACGAAACTTTGTCTGGTAGGACAGGTTACAGGCTTATGTAATTCTGACTCGTTCAGGATCATAGCTATCAAAAAATACCCCCTGCAGACCCTTTTGAGCTCTAGGCTTCTTGTTTTTTTTGATTAATCGCTGTGCGAAACTCAGAACGCGAAACTCGAAACTCAGATCCACTACTGGAAACAAGGAGTGCAACATAGATCTCTCCCCTCCGATGACTTCCTACTACGCTGATAACAGCTACGAAGGACAGGTCGGTCGAGATGACAAGGGGGGAGGAAGGAATCACGAATACATGATTTTCACGGGGAGAATGAGATTCCGGATCGGAGTCCGGAATGACAGGGAGGAAAAGGAGAGAACAAAAATGGAGAGTGCTGAAACAGCCTCTCCGTTTTTTTATTCAAATTTTGTACTTTCGTAAAAATTACACAATCATTATTTCTTTTTTCGCCAACTACCCCATGGTTTATCTTCGTCTTCTTCGAATAGATAGTTCTTAATCACCGCTATTACATCAGGATGCATTCTGAACTTATCAGCTTCTGTAAAACACAGTTTTTTTGCATCTTCTGAAAGTCCATACTCAACGCACTGAATGATTTTTGTAATTAGCGGAAAACATGGCTCATCACTAAATTCATTCAATTCGTCGATTAAGTTTGATTGTTTTTTTGTTAACTCAACTTTTCTTAAGCCAAGCATCTCCATCTTGTCCATAAATTTGTGAATTATTATTTGCAAGTATTAAACACTCATGATTTCTTTTTCTTTTTTCTCGCTCAGTTCTTGGAGTTGTTTTGTGAGTTCTTGGGTTTTTTCGTCGAGCTCTTTTACGAAGTCGAACTTGTCGTCTTCTGTGATGTCTGAGTTTTTTTGAGCTGAGTCGATTTCTCCTTTGATTTTTTCGCGTACTGCTCGAACTGCCACCTTGGCTGTTTCGGTTTTCTCACCGAGACTCTTCACGATTTCTTTTCTGCTTTCCTCGGTCATCTGTGGAACTGTAACTCGCACTAGAGTACTCTCGGCTGAGACTGAGTAGCCGAGGTCAGCGATTGTTAGGGCTTTCTCGATGTCTTTTAGTAGATTCTTGTCCCAAGGCTCGACTGTCATGCTTCTTGCGTCTGGGACTGAGATACTAGAAAGTTGTACGAGTGGAGTTTTCACACCGTACGCATCAACTGTTAGATTTTCAATTGCGCCTGGGTTAGCTCGGCCGACACGCAAGTTGCTTAGTTCGGATTTGAAGTGTTCGATAGATTTGTTGAAATCTTCTTGGTGATTTGTTATGTATTGATTCATATCGATGCGAATATACGAATGGATGCGAATGATGCGAATATTAATTGGAAATTAAACAAATAAATTCGTAGATTCGTAGCAGATTCGTTATTCGTAGTAATTATTGGATTGGGTCTTCTTTGGCTCCCATGAAGATTAGGTTTGGTTTGGTTGGGTGAACCTCTAGGTCGGCGACAACTCGTGTTGTTGGCATTTTTTTGGTTGCCCATGATTCACCTCCGTCGAGTGACTTGAATAGTGCGCTGTTGGTTGCGTAATAGATGTAGTTTGCGTTTGTTGGGTCAACTGCGACACTATAGAAAAGCTCCTCGCCTGATTTACTGCTAATATTTAGTGGTAGCCAGGTTTTTCCGCCATCTTTACTACGAAGAATTCCGTATTTATTGGCATATATAATATGATCCCGTGGAGTTGTTGAAACAACAAAATCGTGATAGATATTTGAATTTTTAAATTCTCCCATAGCAACGTTTAGGTTTTCCCAAGTCTTACCTTTGTCAATTGTTTTGAATAGACCGTTTCCGATGACTCCGACGTAAACATTAACACTATAGTTTGGATCGATGATGATTTTGTTAATTCGAGATTTGAAAGTTGCTGCTTTGTACCATGTTTCACCAGAATTTTCTGTCTTCATCAGGGTACCATCTGTGATTCCTGCATATATGACTGTTGGCTCGTACCAATCGATTGCTAGAGACGCGACTTGCTTTAGTTCTTCATTATCAGAGTACCAAACTCTCTGCCAAGTTCTAGCGCAATCCTCACTCTTGTAAATGCCGGAGAGAACACCTGCGTACATCATACATTTGTCTTTTGGGTTGATCACGAGATCTCGGATAAAGCCTTTTGGTAATGTTTTTGATTTTGTCCATCCGTTACCACCAGAGTATGAATAGAAGAGACCGTTTTGTTTTGTTCCGACGTAAATTGCGTCTTCGTCACTTGGATCAAAACGGATAAAGAATGTATTAGTTCCACCGATTGAGCCTGGGACTTCACCTGGAGTCATTAGCGCTGAGATATGTTTCCATGTTTCAAATCGGTCTGTTGTTAGGAACATTCCGCCGAGGTTACTAGTAGTTACTGTTGTTTTTTTCGTAAGCGAAATACAACCAGTTAGTCCGACGACTAGAATGCAAATGATTGAAATTAAAGTTAGTTTCCTCCACATAATGTTATATTGTTAATAGTGATTAAAACTTAGCAAGTCGCAGTTAACCCCCGAACTATAACTTATTACATAGTTAAGTACGGGGCAAGCAGTTAATCGGTTAATCGTCTCGGCATATCGTGACTTCGAAGGATACATAATTAAGTGCAGAGCAATCGATTGAAACGAAAGCTAGATCATGAGGACGAGGTTTTCGAGGGCAAGCTGGGGATTGATGTTGCGTGCTATTAGGGTTTTGGTTTTTTCTGCTTCCTTTACTATAGCAGTTATTTGGAGAAATGAAAACCTATCTGTGAGTAATTTGAGGTCATTTTCTAGGTAAATATTGCAAATTAAATGGTTGTTGTAGGATTTCATGAAGTAGAGATCTCGAAAAACTGTTATGAGATAATTAAGCAAATTTTTGATTTTTTCTGTGTCGGCGTTTTTTTTGGCTAGTTTTTCTATGATTTTGAATCTAGTGACAGCGTTTTCTTTGATAAGTTCTAGCACTTGTCGATTGAAATCTTTTAGTTCTTCAAATTTTTCATTTTCATTGGCATACTCAAATGCTTTGCCGACTCGACCGAGGGACAAACGGGAAATTTCGTTGGCGGACGTTCGATCAATCCCCTTTTGGACTAGGTCGTTGTAAATGTCTGTTGAGATAATTGGTGAGAATTTGAATATCTGACATCTGGACAAAATAGTTGGGAGAATGGAGCTTTTATTATTGCTAATTAGAATTAAAATGGTTTTCGCGTTTGGTTCCTCGAGAGTTTTCAGTAAACAGTTGCAGGCTTCTTTGTTTAGATACTCTGCTTCGTTTATAATGACGACTTTGTAGGAATTATGAAAAGATCGTTTATTAAGTTTTTTTTGCAGTTCACGAATCTGAGAAACTGAAATGTTTTTCTTTTTTTTGCCTGTTTTTTCATTTTCTTCTCTCTCTACATAATACAGGTCAGCGTAAAGTCCTTTGTCAAACTGTTCACATGATTTGCAGATGTTGCAGGGAACGGGTTTCGCCCTAAATTCCTGGCAGATCAGACTCTTGGCGAAGGTTTTTGCTACTTGCTCCTTGCCTATACCGTCAACACCATAAAAAAAGTAGGCATGAGCAAGACTGTCATTAACGATACCTGATTGAAGGAATTTTTTGATTTTGTCGTGGCCGATGATTGGCCAATTAAATTGATCGTTCATAATGGTATCTTAGCAAATTGATTGATTTTGGCAACAAAAACCAGCTTACTTTGTAGCTGGTTCCATTCTGATTTCTAGTTTATATAGACGAATTTGGACATATGGGTACTTTCGCCGTTGCTGTTTATTGCTTCCTTCGTTTTTTTCTCCAAAGTGGATGTACGGTTCGTCCGATGGCTTCACATCCTCGTGAAAGTACAGCTCGGCGCACTTGAAGCCCTCTGATCTGAGTGTTTCGAGTAGCATGATCATTCGAAGAGTCAGGTCATGCATATTTTCAACATCCAGAATGTCTGTGTCAAAAATTGTACTTTGCTCTTCTGTTATCATGTCATGTTCAAAGACTTTTACTACAAATCCGCAGAGAGATCTGATTGATCGATGCAAGTCTAGGGACATTGACAAGTATTTCTTGATTTGGGCTTGATCTAACTCTATTGAATCTTTGTGCGGGAAAGGAAGATTAATATCACATGTTTCTCGCATGACACGCTCCTCTCTCTCTACTCTTTTATCGTTAATAAAAAGTCCAAAGTTTCTCGAGCGCATTTTTCCCAAGAAAAATAGGTTATACGTTCGAGTCCTTTTGTTATCAGGGACTCTGATACTGTTTCATTTAACACTACTTGCTCGATTCTGGCAACTATTTCATCCACATTCTCAGGATCAAACATTAGAGCAGCTTCACCAGCAACCTCGGGAAGACTGGTTGTTTTTGAGCAGATTACTGGACACTCGCAAGCCATGGCTTCGATAACAGGGATTCCAAACCCTTCAAACAGTGAAGGGAAGACAAATAGGTCAGAGGCGCTAAGAAAAGTTGGTAAATCATCATCGGGAATCCAGCCTGGGAAGATTATCTGATCCGCTAAATTGTATTTTTTTATTTGTTCTTCGACGAGTGGAAAAGTTAGGCCTTTTGTGCCAACGAGAACTAGTTTATGGTTGTCTTGGTTGTGTCTTTTTTTGAATTTTGCAAAAGCTTCAATCAGTCGAGGGATGTTCTTTTTTAGTTCTAGTCGACCGATAAAGAGAATGAAGTCATCGGTTATATTATATTTTTCTTTTAGTTTTGCTTTGGCGTTTTCGATTTTTTTGTATTTGTCGGAGTCATAACCATTCCAAATAACTTCTATTTTGTCTGGGTTAATTTTGTAGGTTTTGACGATGTCGTCTTTTGTGAATTTTGAGACGGCGATTATTTTGTCGGCTGATCGTTTTATTATTTTGATAATGAGTTTGTGATAGAATTTGTCTGCCCAGTGGTAGGCAGATGGGAAATGTTCAAAACCAATGTCGTGAATTGTGACGACTGCTTTCTTGGGGTTGATTAGTGGGAGCGTGTGGGATGGGACAAATAGAAGGTCTGGTTTATTCTTTTTCATCATTTCTAAACTGAGTCGACCGATTGTCCAACTCCGTGGGATTGGCCATTTTAGTAATTTTTCTTTGAAATTTTCTGGACAGTTACCTAGCTCCCCTTTTAATGGGACATTTGTATACAAAAAAAACTGATTTTCTTTATCAATTTTTTTAAATTGCTCAATCAAATGATAGGAGTACCATTCGACCCCAGTTTTCTTTTGTTTGTTTGCGCGTGAAGAGTCGATTCCTATTAGCATAATGTTTCTATATTAAAAAGTTTTATTTGATAAAGACAGAAAAAAGTACCAAATTACAAGTTACAAATCTCAAACAATTTCCAATTTCCAAATACCAATTTCCAAACAATTTCCAAATGAAGCGCAAATTTCCAATTTCCAAACTTAAAACTTTTTTTCGTTTGGAATTTGTTATTTGGTGCTTGTTTGCTATTTGGTGCTTATTATTTGGAATTTTTGCTTACTTTGTAGCTAGGATTGATCGTTTGTAGAGGTCTAGGTTATCTAGGGCGATTCCGGTTCCTTTTGCTACGCAGAGGAGGGAGTCGTCGGCAACGTAGACTGGGACGCCAATTGCTTTGGCGATTAGTTGGTCGATGTTTCGGAGGAGGCTGCTGCCGCCGGCCATGATTATGCCTTTGTCGATGACGTCGGCTGAGAGTTCGGGGGGAGTTTTTTGGAGGACCTCTTTGACTGATTCTATAATTCCTTGTAGATCTTTTTGGAGGGCTTCGGTGACGTCATTGGAGTTTATTGTGATGGTTTTTGGAAGGCCGGAAATCATGTCGCGACCTCGGACTTCGATAACTGATGGGCCTTCTGAATAGATTGCAGAACCTATTTCTATTTTGATATCTTCCGATGTTCGCTCTCCGATTGCGAGGTTGTATTTTCGGCGGATGTATTCTGAGATTGAGCTGTCAAATCGATTTCCGCCAATTCGAACAGACTGGGCGCTCACGATTCCACCAAGAGAGATGACAGCGATCTCGGAAGTTCCACCACCGATATCGATAATCATATGTCCGCTGGCACTACCAATCGGGATATTCGCACCAATCGCTGAGGCGATAGGTTCTTTTATAATGTAGGCAGCTTTGGCTCCGGCGGCAATTGTGGCGTCGATTACGGCACGTCGCTCGGTCGAGGTGATTCCGGCTGGAACGGCTACCATAACCTCGGGTCGGAAGAGTTTGATTCCACCAAGTGCTTTGTTAATGAAGTATCGGAGCATGGCTTCTGTTGTTTTGTAGTCAGCGATTACACCGTCTTTTAGTGGTCGGCTAGCAACAATTGAGTCTGGAGTTCGACCGATCATTTCTTTGGCTTCGTCTCCTACTGCAAGAATTTTTTTGTCGTTAACGGAGATCGCTACAACTGACGGTTCATTAATTACAATGCCACGCTTTGGTACGTGGACTAGCGTGTAGGTGGTTCCTAGATCGATTCCGATTTTGCGGATAAACATATTTTAGAAATTAGTAATCATACTACGCTTTTACTAACGTAAGCTATGTATGACAGGTTAGGGGTTAGTAATTAGAAAATAGTAAATAGGGAAATAAAAAAATTTTACACCCTCCACAGTATATTTGGTTTGAAAATAGTTTGAGGTGCAACTGTTATTTTTTGTGTTTGCGTCTTTTGAGGGTTCTTTCGCGTCGGAGTTTTTCGGCCTGGGTTGTTATTTTGGGTTTTCTCTTCAAGTATTTACAACGAATGCTTTTCAATTATAACTATCTGCATTTAATAGTCTCTAAACTGAAAATATCGTTTATTAAATAGAAAAGGGGTGATCCCCCAATTTTCTTTTTGTGAATTTTGCAAGTAACACCCTATGGAATGAAATTATCTTTGTCTTTTTTGTAATCTAGTAGTTTGGTTGCTTTTAGTTTTGATTCTTGTTCGAGAAAATATTTATTTACGCCTGGTAGCATCTTTAGCCAATTTCGAAGAAGGTCAACGATTTTTTTGACTTGAACTTTTACTCCTGACATTAGGATCTCGATTTTCTTGGCATTTTCTTCGCCTTTTTGTTTGAATTCTATCTGTCTATTTTCTGGTAGATTTTTGTAGAGATCTTCTAGTCCATGTGACATTATTTTTTCAATTTCAATTTGGTTCTCACTTTTTGCAGTAGGTTTTGAGTCTTCTTTTTTTGTTTTAGCTTTTGAAGCTGCTTTTCGGGCATTTTCTGTTAATCGGCTTTCTTCTTTTTGTTTTTCGAGGTCTTGTTCAGCGGATTGAACTGGTTTTTCTTGTTTCGCGCCCAGATCCTCGATAATTTCTTGATTTTCAATACCTTTTTGGTTTTCAACTTCAGCTTGTTCTAGTTGTTTCTCTCCTTCACTTTTTTTTGCTGGAGGAATCTGCATATTTTTATTTTTATATGTAAATCTTTTTATAAAACAAGTATACATCAAATTTATTTAATAATCCAGTGATATTGTTGACAAATTTGCATTGACATGATATAGTGTAGTGTTCAAATAACTGTTTAGGAGGAAAAATGGAAGAAATGCTTGCTCAAATGCTGATTGCTATTATGCTCTTGCTGATAATACCTGAGTCACTAGCAAAGATTGTTGGTTATAAAAAAGGAGTTATTAGGCCTTTTTTGAAATGGATTAAGGTTGGAGGGAAGAAAGTTTTGAAGAAATACTATAAGAAGTATAGAAAAATGGATTGGTATTATCAGGTTTTGATTGGTGTGGGGATTGTTCTTTGTTTTATTTACTTTGCTAAGTAAATGACCGTCAATATAATTGGCGGTTTTTTGTGTTACGAATTGTTTGAATCGAGTAATCGCAAAATTTTGAGCGGATTGGTTGCTTTGTATAGTGAGATTCTGAAACCCCAGAACTACAACTTATTACATCGTTGAGTTCGGGGCAGGCAAGTTCAGAATGACAGTTGGAGTGGAACAGGGAGTCGCCGAACTATAACTTATTACATAGTTAAGTACGGGGCCCGTGAACTGCAATCTGTTACACGATTGAGTTCAGGGCAGGCAAGCGCAACATTTTGAACGGACTGGTTTAATTCCGCACTGAAGTGCGGAGGAATGGGGATTTAGAATTTTTTGAAGGCAGTTTTGATGTCGTTGATGGTGGTGATTTGAACAAAATCTTTGCGGAGGGCGTTTGCGTTTGGGAGGCCCTTGAAGTACCAGCAGAGGTGTTTTCTCATTTCTATTATGCCGAACTTGCCTTTCATGTTGTGAGCGGCCTTGGCGTGTGCGAGTACGATTTTTTTAATAGTGTTGATATCTGGAAATTCACATATACCATTTTTGAGATAATCTTTTATTTGACTGAAGAGCCAGGGTTTACCATATATTCCTCGAGCAAGACCAATTCCGTCGACACCGGTTGCGTCGATCATGTGTTTTGCGTCTTCTGGGGTATTTACTCCACCGTTGCCGATAACTATACCGTTAAATTTTCGTTTGACGGCTTTCATGGTTTGGAAATCGATGTCACCTGTGAATTTCTGTTCGTAGGTTCGGCCGTGGAGCATTAGGGCGCTGACTGGGAGTTCTCTTATTTTGTCGATGAAGTCATAGACTGTGATTTTTTTATTATCAAGTGAGACTCGTGTTTTTACTGAGACTGGGAGTTTGGTTGCTTCGCAGACTGCCTGGACAAGTTCGTAGCAGAGGTCAAGATCGCGCAGAAGTGTGATTCCTCCGCCATGATTGACGACTTTGCGGGCTGGGCAACCGAAGTTGAGATCGATGCCGTCGAAACCGGCCGACTCAACAATTTCGACTGCGCGTCTTACTTTTTCTGGTCTTTTGCCGAAAAGTTGCAAGACAACTGGTTTTTCTTTTTTGTCGTATTTGAGCATCTCAAAAGTCTTCTTTGAGTTGTATGCTAGAGCGTCAATTGAGGTCATTTCACTGTAGACAACATCAGCTCCGTTCTGTTTACAGACTAGACGGTAGGCACTGTCTGTAATGCCTGCCATAGGTGCAAGGGCTAAGATTGGCCCTTTTTTGCTTAGTTTTTGCCAAAAGTTATTCATAATTTTGCTAAATTTAGATAGTCTTATCTATTGACATTTTATTAAAAACGTGATATAATGGTAAGTATTCAGTTCCTTGAGAATTGTTCTCAAACACCCCCCCATTCTCGTTGCATATCGGCGAGAAGAAAGAACGAGTGAGATCATGACGAATTCGAATTGTAATTGTGGAGAGAACTGCACGTGCGAGACCGGCACTCAGCAGAAAGCGAACCAGTACGAGTGCGAGCGGTTTGTTTCGAATGTGTTAGTCAAGTTGCCTCCGATCATCGAAGCTGCGCCGAAAACTGGTAGTCAGTACAATGCACCTCACGTGCTCGAAGTGCTTTCGAATGCCGGAGAGTGTGAGGAAGTGAATGTCCCGGAGTGTTATCATGTGGGACATCTGATCCAGTTGAACGAAACGCGCAAGCATATCGTCAACAAGAAGTTTTACGGTTTTTCGTCTGCTGACCTCGGTACGATGGTCGTGGCCGATGCGTACATTATGTGCAAGGTCATTCCCGCCCACCAGGGTACGGACGGTGAAGAGGTCGAAGAGCGTCGCTTTTATTTCATCGATTTCCACAAGTGCGAGGAAGGCACGAAGGCTGAGCACAAGCTCACGATCTCGCACCTGATGATGAAAAACAATCCGCCGATGGCCGATGACATCCGGATCGTCGAGGGATGGTCGTACTACTTCCGTGTAAGGGACACGGAGTACACCTACAAGTGCACAAAGTGCGGTAATCTCTTCACCTCGCCTCGAGAGTTGAAGGGGCGGATCGCCGAGAAGCCCATGTGCGTTAACTGTCGTCCGGCCGCGAAGCCTCGCGAGGAGCAGCAGCCGACACAGGGTGAGAAAGGTGCCGTGACTCAGTCACCGATGACGACATCCCTGGCGGACAAGGTGACGGCGGAGATAGAGAGGCAGAGAGCCAATAACAAGGCCAAGGCTGAGCGTTGGTAGTCGGCTGAGTAACAGTTCCTTTTTTGAAAATTTTCATGGGCCCAACAAATGTTGGGCCCTATTTTTTTATTTAAATAATGTACTCTATAGTTTTTTAAGTCTATAACCGCTTGGGGTATCCTCTACTTCCCATCCCATATCTGTAATCAGATCTCGGATTTCATCGGCTTTATCAAAGCGTTTATTGCCTCGTGCTGTCATTCGTTCGTCAGCTAGGTCTGTAACTTCTTTTGGAATATCTTGAGTTTCTTCTGGTTTGAGATCTTTTAGTCCAAAACCAAATACTTTATCAAACCGAAGGATAGTGGCTCGTTTATCGGAGTCGACAAGATCTGATTTTAGGATTTCTGAAGTTAGAGCGAATGCTTGTGGGATCGACAGATCTTCATTTACAAAATTTGTGAATTTTTCTAGGTAGCCTTTGTCTGGGTTACCTTTTTGTTGACCAAGGTCGAGGAATTTGTTTTTGAATTTTTTCCAGGAATGATCGGCATTCTCAATTGCTTCGTCGGAATAGTTTAGTTTGCTTCTGTAGTGAGAAGATAGACAGAAAAACCGATACGCGATTGGATCGATACCTTTGTCTTCTAGCGTAGTAAGTGTAGTAAAATTGCCTTTTGATTTGGCCATTTTTTCTTTATTCAAAACAATATAGTCATTATGAAGCCAGTAGTTTGCGAATTTTTTGCCAGTTACTGATTCGCTCTGGGCTATCTCATTTGTATGGTGAACTGGGATATGGTCAATTCCGCCTGTGTGAATGTCTAGCGTCTCGCCCAGGTATTTCATGCTAATAGCCGAGCACTCAATGTGCCAACCTGGGAAACCGACTCCCCATGGGCTCTTCCATTCCATCTGTCTTTTTTCGTCTTCTTTTGAAAATTTCCATAATGCAAAATCAGACGGATTATTTTTCTCCGCATTTTTCGTCATTCGGTCACTTTCTTCTTGTCCTTCTAGATTGAGAAGTGCAAGTTCACCGTATTTTTCAAATTTTGAAGTATCAAAATATATACCGTCATTAATTTTGTAGGTAAATCCTTTTTCTTCTAATTTTTTTATCAGATCAATTTGTTCATCAATGTGGTCAGTTACTTTGGCCCAAATTGTTGGTTCTAGGATGTTTAGTTTATGTAAATCGGATTTGAAGGCTTCTTCGTAGAATTTTGCGATGTCCCAGGCGCTTTTTGATTGGAGTTTGGCGCTCTTCTCGATTTTGTCTTCGCCTTCGTCGCCGTCACTTGTTAGGTGGCCGACGTCGGTGATGTTGATTACATTTTTTAGGTTGTAGCCGTTGAAGAGAAGGACTCGTTTTAAGATATCGGCAAAAATGTAGGCTCGGAGGTTTCCGATGTGGGCGAAGTCGTAGACAGTTGGTCCACAGGTGTACATTGTGACTTCGTCGGGGTTGATTGGGGTGAAGGGTTGGAGTTCACGGCCGAGGGTGTTGTATAGTTTTAGCATATGGTTGTTAGTGAGTAGTGAGTAGTGAGTAGTGAGTAGAATCGCAGTTAATCGTAGGGTTAACCGGTTAATCCTCTCGGCATATCGTGACTTGAAAGGATAAGTAATTTAATCGCAACGCCTGCCTGCCGGCAGGCAGGCTTCGCTCAACAGATCTCTCCGCTCCGAAGACTCCGGTCGAGATGAGAAGCGGGGGGGGGAGCTCGAGATGATACGGTTTTTGTGTTGCGAAATTTACGATATTTACGAAATTCACGATATTCACCATTTTCACCATCGTATCATAATTATTCGAAAGACTCTAGGGCTTTCTTTTGTTCTTTTGATAGTTTGGTTGGGACATCTACTTTTATTTGGATGTAGAGGTCGCCTCGGCCGGAGCCGTGGAGGTAGGAGACGCCTTTGCTTTTGAGGCGGAATTTTGTGTTTGGTTGGGTGCCGGCGGGGATTTTTAGTTCGATTTCGCCGTCGAGGGTTTTTACGTCTATTTTGTCGCCGAGGGCGGCTTTTTTGAAGCTGATTGTTTCTTCTTTTATAATGTCGTTGCCGACTCGCTCATATTGGCTGTCTGCTTTTACGAATATTCGGACGTAGAGGTCACCGGCAGTTCCGCTGTGCGGGCTGGCGTTTCCCATCTGAGATAGGCGAAGGGTTGAGCCGTTTTCGATGCCGGCTGGGACTTTTATTTCGACTCGTTCTGTTTCATTGCTTACTCCACTGCCTGAACATTTTTTGCAGGGAGTTTTTGGGACTTTGCCTTGTCCATGGCAGTCTGGGCATTGCGCTGCAGTTTCAAAGGCGCCGAGGAAAGTTCGTTGGACTTTTTTTATTTGACCTTGTCCGTTGCAGGGTTTACAGGTTTCTATTGGAGTCCCCTCTTCTGCGCCGTCGCCTTTGCATTTTGGGCAGGTTGTAGATTTATATAGTTCCACTGTTTGGTTGATGCCAAAGACGCTGTCCTTAAATTCTATTTGCAGGTCTATTTGGATATCGTCGCCTCTTTTTTCTTTTTTTCTGCCACCGCCAAAGCCAAAAGCTCCACCGAAGAGATCTCCGAGGTCACCGAAGTCAAAGTTTACGCCACCTCCTCCGCCTTGTCGTGCTTTTTGCATGAAGTCTTCCCATCCCATTCCCCCACCAAATCCACCTTGTTGGTCGAAGGTTGAGCCGTATTGGTCGTACTGTTGGCGTTTTTGTTCGTTACTAAGTACTTGGTAGGCTTCGTTGCATTCCTTAAACTTAGCTTCGTCACCGTCTGGTTTATCTGGGTGGTATTTATGTGCTAGTTTACGAAAAGAGCGCTTGATCTCGTCTTGAGAAGCGGATTTGTCGATGTCGAGTATTTTGTAGTAATCTTTGGACATGGGAAGGTGAGTAGTGAGTGGTGAGTAGTGAGTAGAATACAAAGCAACTCATCATTTACTGCTAAAGTTTATTTTTGAAAATTGTTGAATTCTTTTAGTTGGGATTCGACTTCGTCGTCGGTGAGCTGCGCGTCTGTTTCTTCGCCTGGGGCAGGTGGGAGTTCAGTCAAAGTTCGCAGGTTGAAGTCTTCTGATTTTATATGATTAATCTTTTTTTCTCGGGCTACGCGCAGGATTTCGCGGTCGGAAGTTACTAAAATTAGGCTAGATGCTTCGTATTTGTTCATTATTTCGATTATTCCGAAGTCGGCGTCGCCGGTGAAATCTACTTGAACAAGATTTGTGCTCATGTCGTCGTTGCAGTAGCCGTCGAAGACTATTTGGGCGCGGGTGTTTTTGTAGATACAGAAGTCATCAACTGCGTCGAGGAGTTGTTCTTTTGTGTCGAACATTTGAGCGTGGAGTAGGTTGTAGCCGTCAATTAAATACATAATAATCGCAGTTAACCGGTTAATCCCCGAACTACAATCTATTATATGATTGAGTACGGGGCAGGCAGTTAACCGTCTCGGTAGATCGTTACTTAAGACAATAAGTTATTCTTTCTCCGGTGGGAATACTTCCCAGTTGTTGATACCGCCTTGGTTGTCGGGTGATTGCTCAATTATACCATACTTTTCTTCGTACTTTTTGAGGTTGGTTTGCAGGGCGTTTACGATCTTTTTGAAGTGGCCTGGGTTTGTGACGACCTTGGCGACTGTTTTTCCGCTTGGTGGCATTACGTTTGCAAACATAAGCATTATCTCGTCTTTGTTATGACGGACTTGCATTAGGTTTGAGTACTCAGCTCCGGGGATGTTGTCTTGGATTTTGATTTCGTTTTTTTCCATAGTGGTTAGGGATTTAGGGATTAACCATAAGGATTGTAAGGATATTATTGTAGTAAACAAGAATAATCCGTAGATCAGTAGCTAATCCGTAATCCGTAGCTATTTCTTTTCCTCAAAGTCAGCGTCCTTAGCGTCTTCTTTTTTGTCTGACTCATTTGTTTGTTCATTCGCTTTTTCTGAAGTTTTATTTTCGTCGGTTGAACTAGTTTTTTGTTCAGCTTCGGGTCCGGGTTGTTCGCCGCCTTGTGGGGGTTGCTGGTCTTTATACATTGCTTCGCCGGCTTTCATAGCAATCTGGTTAATTTCTTCAAGTTTAGCCTTAATTGCTTCGATGTCGGCGTTGTCTTTGATGTCTTTTAGTTCTTGGACCTTTTTGTTTAGGTCGGTTTTTAGGTCTTCTGGCATCTTGTCGCCGGATTCTTTCATCATCTTTTCGTTGGTGTAGATTACTTGGTCGGCTTGGTTTTTGATGTTGATTGATTCTTTCTTTTTCTTGTCTTCGTCAGCGTGAGCTTCGGCGTCTTTTTTCATTTTCTCAATCTCTTCGTCACTAAGACCTGACGACGCTGTGATTGTGATCTTTTGTTCTTTGTTTGTAGCTTTATCAACTGCTTTTACATTCAATATACCATTTGCATCTATGTCGAAGCTAACCTCAACCTGAGGAACGCCTCGTGGTGCTGGTGGTAGACCGTCTAGGATGAATCGGCCGAGGGTTTTGTTGCCTTCTGCCATTTCTCGTTCACCTTGAAGTACGTGAATTTCTACAGTTGATTGGTTATCAGCGGCTGTTGAGAATATTTGAGTTTTTTGTGATGGGATTGTTGTGTTTCGCTCGATTAGTTTTGTCATTACTCCGCCAAGTGTTTCGATTCCGAGTGAAAGTGGGGTTACGTCGAGCAAAAGAACGTCTTTTACGTCACCTTGGAGAACACCGGCTTGGACAGCAGCGCCCATTGCGACTACTTCGTCGGGGTTTACGCTGACATTTGGTTTTTTGCCGAAGAACTCTTCGACTTTCTGAAGTACTAGTGGCATTCTTGTCATTCCACCTACCATAACGACTTCTTCGATGTCGCCGACTTTGTAGCCTGCGTCGTCAAGTGCTTTTTGGCATGGTTCTAGAGTTTTTGCGACTAGAGCGCCTACAAGTTCTTCTAGTTTTGCTCTTGTGATTTTTTTGACAAGGTGAACTGGGTTACCTTCTGGGTCCTGAGCGATGAATGGTTGGTTAACTTCTGTTTCCATAGCTGTTGAGAGCTCGATTTTGGCTTTCTCAGCTGATTCTTTCACACGTTGCAATGCCATTTGGTCTGCAGCTAGATCAACGCCTGTTTCGCTTCGGAATTCTTTGATTAGCCAGTCGATAATCTCTTTGTCGAAGTCGTCACCACCTAGATGAGTGTCACCAGTAGTTGATTTCACCTCTACAGTGTCATCAGACACGTCAAGGATTGAGATATCAAAAGTTCCACCACCTAGATCGTAGACAGCGATTTGTTGACCTTTCTTTTTGTCGAAACCGTAGGCAAGAGCTGCGGCTGTTGGTTCGTTTATGATTCGTCTAACCTTAAATCCTGCGATCTCACCAGCTGTCTTAGTTGCTTGTCTCTGTGCATCGTCAAAGTAGGCTGGGACTGTGATTACAGCTTCGTCAATTTTCTCGCCGATTTTTTCTTCTGCGTCAGCTTTTAGTTTTTGAAGTATCATTGAGCTGATTTCTTGTGGAGTTGATTCGTCACCGTTCATTTTTACCTTGATCTTCTCTCCCCCTTCACTGATCTCGTATGGAAGTGTTTCTTTGTCTTTTTGTACTTCAGCGTCAGTGAACTTTCTTCCGATTAGTCGTTTAACTGAAAAAATAGTGTTAGCTGGGTTTGTAACAGCCTGTCTCTTGGCACTAAGGCCGACAAGTCGTTCCCCTGCCTTTGAGATTGCAACAATAGAAGGTGTAGTTCTGTTTCCTTCTTTGTTTTCGATAACTTTTGGTTGTCCTCCCTCTGTGATCGCCATACAACTGTTTGTTGTACCTAGATCGATTCCCAATATTTTACTCATAGGATATTTTGTTCAGACTGAGTGATTGAATGGCTGTCCAAAGTCCAAGGTCCCCAGAACTACAACTTATTACATAGTTGAGTTAGGGGCAAGCCAAAGTCGAAGTCAGAAGTTTGGTCACTAATGATCTTGTTTGGATTTGGTGGGCAGGACATTTAATCTTTCAAATCTGTAGTTTATTTATATATTAATGTTGTGTTCTTTGGTTCTTTGTTAGTGCGAAATATCCCCTGGCGGGACGCGTCGGGTTCAAAACCGCGACGCTAAGGTTCTGCATGTTTACTGAAACCCCTGAAGGGGTTAGCGGGATATTATTCTTTTTTGTTGTTAACTACTACTTTTGCGACTTGGATTACTTTGTCGTTGTGGGTGTAGCCGGGTTTTTTTTCTTCGGTTATTTCATTGTCTGGATAATCTTTGTGTTCAGTTGACTCGATTGCTTCGTGATCTGAACAATTAAATTGTTCACCTACGGTTTTGATTGTTTCGACGCCGTTGTTCTTGAGTAACTCTTCGAGTTGCTTCATTATGTAGGAAAATCCGGTTACCCAGGCGCTATCTTGTTCGGAATCTGGAATTTGCTTGAATGCAGCCTTGAAATTGTCGAGAATCGGTAATATTTGCATTATCATGTCGGTATTTGCGTATTTTGTGAATTCGGTCTTCCAGACGGCTGTTTCTTTCTTTAAGTTATCATAATCTGCCTGTGCTCGTTGCCAGCCTTGAAGGTATTCTCCACATTTCTGTTCTAGATCACTCTTTTTATCTTTTTTTGTTGGTTTTTTGTCTTTTGGCATATTATTTTAATAATTTTGATGCTTCTTTCAGAAGCAAATAATTTTTTTGATAGTCCATTCTCTGGGGGCCGATTAATGCAATAATTCCCTTATACTTGCCGATTTTGTAGCTGGAAACGATCAAACTACAGTCTTTGCCCATTGGGTTCTCGTTTCCTACCATTATTTTGGGTTCTTGGGAGTCGCTGTGAAGTAAATCGATGATTTTGCTGTCCATGTGTTCAACTACTGTAGAAAGGTTAACGACTTGGTCTGAATTGTGGAATTCTGGTTGGGCGAAGATGTTTGAGAGGCCGGTGTAGTAGTTGTCGCACTCGGAGAATGCTACCATGACGCCCTGTTTTGAGAGGTCGGAGATTGCTTTGGCAAAATTTTTGATTTTCATTCGATCTTCGCTTTCTTCTTTTTTTAGCTCTTGCAGGATACTCTTTTCTTTGGCGGTTAGGGGTTTTTCTTTGTCTAGATAGTTTTCTATGTAGAATCTGTAGGCTTTCTCAGTTGGAATACGGCCAGATGAAGTATGTGGTTGGTAGATGAAGCCTTCTTTCTCAAGAGTAGCCATATCGTTTCTAATCGTTGCTGAACTGACTTTTTCTTTTATTTTGCCAACTAGAGAAGTTGACGCTAGAGGTTTTGCATCAATAATAAAAGTTTCAACAATTTTTTTAAGTAATGATTTTTTACGTTCTTCTGACATAAAAATAAGTTTAATACTAAATTCATTCTATCAAAAAAATTAGCAGTCTGTCAAGTAGACTGCTAAGTGTTGATTAAAGTATCGTGGGACCGTCTGGTCTTTTGATTTTTTGGCAATAGACTTTCTTTGTTTTTTCGTCGTATCTGTAGCGGATTTTCTTCTCGCGAATACCGCTGGTAAGAAAGAAGACAATGTCTTGCAGAGAGACTGATTTGTGTTTGACTGACATCAGATCCGAAATTTCGAAATCTTCATCTGGTTCATATGACATGACTTTTAGCCGAACTGACGAAAGTTCTTTCCAATACGACTTAATCCCATTGTCATCTTTCCATTTATATTTATAACCTGGAGACAGAGACTTGGAGAATGCATAGTGATTGGTTCGAATAGAGATCAGTGAAAGAGAAACCTCCTTGAAAGAGAAGTTCATTCTCAGGAAGATCTCTCTGGAGGTAAAGTATTGATCTGGTCTTGAATTGAGAATATCTAATATATGGTATCTGATTTCAAACATACACAAACGAGGAATTTGCAATTTACTTTTCTCTAATTGCTCGAAAATTGCTTTTTGAGAAAGAGCTGAATCATCGATATAGTAATATCGATATCCTCTATCCCCATAACGTGTCTGTACATTTGTTTTATCTCGAGATAAAAAACCCTTATTATGAAGACCTACCAGGGTACGGCTACACAGCTGAGGATCAAATTCGAGAGCAGACGATACTTCACCGACTATTGCGCCCTTTTTCTTTCTTTTCTTTACAAAATTCAGGACCGAATTGATTGCTGTATGAACTTCTACTGGGCCTGACATGTTCCCTCCTCTCTGAGATCAGTCCAAGAACGTTACAGAAAGTCTATCATGAAATTACTGAATTGGCAAGGATAAAAAGACACCCGCGTTGCGAGTGTTTGTGTGACAATTTAGTCGTCTGATAGAAACTGAATGAAACGAGCCTTGGTCATGATTGGATTCTTGTCTGGCAACCCCATTTTTTTCTCTGGAGTAAATTTGCCATGATTATCAGATCCGCCAAAACAGTACAAGCCATATTTTACGGCGAGCTGATGAGCCATTGCCTCTTCTAACTCATTATGCTTGTAGCACTTATCTTCTAATCCTGTTAGTCCAACACCGACTAAAGACTCGATTAAGGAAATCAATTCAACTCGAGCGTCAACTTCACCAAGAACTTTGACAAGCCTTCTCCAAAATTCACCGATATGAGCAAAAACTGCTTTTCCGCCATGGGCACGAATAAACCGTACGAGCTCAACTGGAGAACGAAGAACAGAGTTGTCGTATGGTTCGAAACCAGCGCCTGTTCTCTTGGTCAGAGATGCAACAGTTTCCATTGGAACACCGTACTTGATCACGAAAAACTGTCGAACCTGCCAAGTGCCTACATATGGGCCACAGGACTCAGTAAGCGCTCGAGCTTCCTCAATGTCTGGATTAGGGTAACCAAGTATTTTTGCAACTTTATTCAACATCCGCTGTGCCCGGAGATCGCGCATTGCAGTGATCGATTTCAATCCATCAATAAATTCAGGGCTTCGGTGATTCACATTATATCCAAGAATATGAACCTCTGCATCAAATGCGATTGCAGAGCACTCGACTGCTGGGACTGAAAATACCCCAAGTTCTGTTGCTGTTTGAATATACTCGTCCGTACCAGCGCAAGAATCATGATCCGTTAGACAGGCGACCTTGAGGCCAGCTGCGGCGGCAGCTCGAGCTACGTCAGCCGGACTGTCGCTTCCATCACTATAATGACTGTGCATGTGTGTATCTACTTCTACTTTCTTTCTCATTTTGCCTCCTCCTCTGGTGTTAATTCGTCATATAAGTATATACTATTTCTCAACATTTGTCAAGGTTAATAAAAAAGAAGGCTTCGAGCGAAACCTTCTTATGTCTTCATTTAATATAATATAATTTATTCTACAGCTCCATCTCGAAGTTTGCCTCTTTCATCGTAGATTAGCCTTGTTGAGATGTTGCCGAGGTTCTTCTCGATTGATTCGCCTGTTACGCTATCTGTGCCTGATATTGTGATATTTGATAGTAGCGTTGGGAAGGTTGCTCGCTGTGGTGCGGTTGGGATAATTGCTAGCTCAAAGGCTAGGCCGAAGTTTCCATTACTCGATGGGATCTTTGAGATCTGCCAGGATACTGTTTTGCTCGTTGCGTCGTAGGAGATTGCATCACCGACTGGGACGTTGCTTTTGTCGGTCCAGACTACGTTAAAGGGAAGTTTGGCTGAGAATTTCACATTATCAACATCATGAATGTCGTTTATTATTTTACCGAAAACCCAGTACTTAGTTTCTTCGCCAACGTATGGAGGAATTGGACCTCGACCGAGTTGGTCGCCGGTTTTTGCGAAATACATTGGATAGATCTGCATTGATAGGTTGCTGTTTAGCTGGCTTTTTCTATATGAGGTGTTAATTAGACCGCTGACTCCATTTACACGGTAGCGAAGCTGTACATGGCTTCTAAGGTCAAGATCTTGGCTATTTGCGTATGATTTTGTTTTGATTGAGAAATTTATTTGTCCTTTTTCATTTGGCTGAAGGAGTTTTAGCTTGGAGATGTCACTCGAGGTGAAAACGATTGCATTTTTGACTACTGTTCCAAGCTCTCCGGTGTATTTATTAATATCCCAGTAGTCGCCTTCGAAAAATACGGTGATAGTAACATCTTCGAGGCTGAAATCACCTTTGTTGTCGTAGGTTAGGGTGAAATCAACTGTTTCGCCTGGAGTTATTGCTCCCTTGTGACTGGGTGAATGGTTTACTTCGAAATTTGGTTGAAGAATCTCTAGAGTTTCTGAGTTTTTGGCTTGGAGGACATCGACGTCCTGAAAAACAAGGGCTTTTAGGTCAAGACTGCTCTCTTCTGAATTAATCTTTGCTTGAAGTTGACTGTCGACGCGCTCGCCCGGTAGGAGTTTTTTAATTGTAATCGTTTCTTTGCCGATTGGCATGACAGAGTCTTCGTCGAAGACTGGTTTTATTGTAATATTTTCAAAACTAATGTTTTCTGATTTTGAGCTGTTGTTAATGACGTACATTTGCCAGGTGAAGGTTTGATTATTGAGAACTTTGCCGATTGGTTGCCAACCGAGCTCGAGATAGCTTGAGTTTATTGAATAGTTGGCGAATCCGTTGGTGTCGAATTGGCCCCAGAGTCTTTCACCTCTTTTGTCTGTTTTGTAATAGTTGAGATTGACGTAGAAATTCTGTTCTTGATCAAGACTGCCGACAACTTGGCCTGTTACAGTGAAATTTCCGTTTGCTCCTGGTGGGAGGTCGCCGATTTTGATTATATTGTGGTCGGAGTCGAAATCTGATCGATCGACAGTATCTAATATAAAATTTTCGGGAAAATTGAAGCTTAGGACAACGTCTTCTAGTTGATAGTTGTTTTTGTTGTCGTATTTGACTGAGAAATCGACGGTTTGTCCGCTTTTGATCTCTGTGTTTTGGGTAGTGACTGAAACGTCTAGTTTATTGAAAAAATATCGTGCTCCGCCCATCCACCAGAATATGTTGGCGAAAATTAAAATGCCGACGAAGATTAGAAGAATCGCATCGAAGATGAGATGTTTTTTGTTGAATTTATATCGGACGTGCCAGCGGCGATGGAGGCGTTTGTAAAACCATCGGAATGGTTTGGTTAGATGTTTTTTCATATAATTTATGTTTTGTAGTTTTTCACTTCACCCGCATCTTTAGTGCGGAGGTAAAATGGTAGTTAGAAGTAAGAAGAAATTCGATACGTGATATTTTTGGCTGGACGGGGCTGAAGCCCGCTGGGAAAGAGAAAACACCTAAAAACCAGCCAACGTGAATACATCCCGAGTTAACGCTATAATTTCCGCTTTGCCGTCGCCGTCGAGATCAGCAGAGGCTACTTCGACGCCTTCGCGGGAAGATGCGTCAAAGGCCATGAAAGTTGGGCCGTCTTTTTGGCCGTGTCGGTCGAAGGATTTGATTTCTGGGGATCCGCCTTTGCCGGGACCGGTTATAATCTCGTCGATTCCGTCTCCGTCGATGTCGCCGGCGCTGACGTTGACGCCACCTCGGAAGGCTTTGTCGTAGGCGAAGAAGCCGGGGTTGATAAGGACGCCATTTGCGGCGAAAACTCGGACATGTGGTCCGCCGCCGACTCCGGCTCCGGCGATAATTTCTTGGATGCCGTCGCCTTCTAGATCGCCGACTGTGATATTGACTCCGCCTCGGAAATTTGGGGCGTAGGCGAAGAAGCCTGGATTGATTAGGGTGCCCTTGTTATTGAAAATACGGACATGTGGGCCACCGCCGAATTCTGTTCCTGTGATGATTTCCATTGTTCCATTGTTGTCGAGGTCGCCGACCGTGATGTTGACTCCTTTATCGTAATTTTTTGTGTATGGGTAGAAAGTGTGCTCGAGGTCGCCATTTGAACTGTAGATATCAACTTTATTGACGTTTGCGACGATGAATTCTTTTTTATTGTCATTATTAATATCTTGCTCGATTACTTGGTTGCCACCGCGGTAATCGTCATTATAAGCAAAAAAACCGGTTCTCATGACGTTTCCGTACTGATTGTAGGACTTGGCAAAGGAGCCGTTGAAATAGGTGGTGTTTACGATTTTATCGATTGGGCGGAGTAGGATTATGCCGTCGTTTGGTTTGACTGTGACTGCATTAACAAAAGTTCCGTCATTTGTGATTGAGTCTTGGGTGCCGTTTATTTTTTCGTACTCGCCTGAGAGTTTAACTCTCTCTGAGCTTGATCCTGAATTTACAATGACGAGTCCGTTTTTGAAATCTCGTTGCCAGAGGCCTTTTGAGAATGTACTGCTTGAGCCGTTTGTTTTTTCTGCGGGCGAGGCGCTGTCTCCTAAATATACTTCGTATTCATCATACCACCAAGTTTCGTTGTGGGACTGATCTCCATTATCAAAACTGTAGTAACCGTCGTCGAGAAGTGCACTAGTTAGACCAAAACGCATTTTCTGATAATCTGAACTATTACCATTATTGTTAACGTTTGTGTTGATTATTCCAACAGACGGAGTTTGTCCGTTGTCATTGATGTAGCGGTACTTGGCAAGGGTTTCGCTCCAGCCTTGGTTTGGGAAAGATTCAAAAAAAACTCCGTTTAGATAGTTTGAATAGAACTCTCCGCCATTACCAAAAACTAAATAGTTTGAGCCTAGTTTTTGTTTGGTTTTTGTTAGTATGTTTTTCATTCCTTCCTGCCATTTGCTATTAACGTAACTGAGACTATCTTTCTGGCCGTTTTTATCGAGATCGATACTTAGGTGTTGCATGAATGAGAGGTCGGACCAGACGTTATCATAGAAAACGCCGTTGAAGTATCCTGTGTCAATGAGTTCTTCTTTTACAAAGCTAGCAAGACGGTCGGCGTAGGTTTGGCCGGAGACTGACTTGGCAGTGGAAGTAATATTGACCATTGGGTTTCCTGGCCACCACTCGATTGTGTTTCCTTGTGAATTTTTTAGCCACCAGTTTGAGTCGATTTTTTTGTATAGTTTTTGTCTCATTGTTCCAGAAAGTGTGCCTGAATCCCCTCTTATTTCCTCAGACGCTAGGTAGGCAAGTAGAATTATGTCGGGATTTATCTTTTTGATCTGTTTTAGATTGTCTGGTGAATAGATCATGACCTCCATATCGATAATTAGAATGTCATAGCGAGCCAACTTGGCGACTTCGTCAGCGTTTATATGCCAGCGATAGAAAAGATTGGCTAATTTGGGATTTTCTGAATGATTTAGGATGACGGAGGAGATATTTAGGTCGTTATTTTCATTATGAGGGAACGCAAGATTTTGCGTTCCTACAGAGGCAGGTTTATCGGCCGAACAAAAAAATAGTGGTAATGATACGATTAGAATCAAGACTACTGCGAAAAGAATTATTTTGGAACAGCGAATATTAGACATGTTATCCGAGGTCTATTTTATTTTCTTTGTTTATGAGTTTATTGTAGGCTGAAATTATCTTTTGATAGTACTGGTCTTCGGAATTTGTTTTTTCGACTTCGGCGCGGGCGTTGCGTCCGTAGTTTTCGAGGTCGGTTGAGTTGTATAGTTGGGTTATCTTGTCAGTTAGATCGGGAACGCTGTGGTATTTGAAATGAAGTCCATTGTATCTGCTTATAATCTGTTCATTTAGCCCGCCGATGTTTGAGGCGAGGACAGGTTTGCCGAATGCTTCGGCTTCGATAACGGTCATTGGGTAGTTTTCGTACCAAATAGAAGGGACAACGACAAATTTTGAGTTGCGAATTGTGTCTTGGAACTGTTGGCCGTTTTGATGACCGGTGAACTCGACATTATTGATATTTTCTAGTTCAGTATATGTTTGTAGTTCTTCTTTTAGTGGTCCGTCCCCTACTATCTTTAAGTTTATGTCCGGAAGTTGCTTTATGGCTTTGAGTAGGTTGAGTAGGCCCTTTTCTGGACTTAGTCGACCGGCAAAAAGAATATAATCGCCTGCTTCGTATTTTGGTTTGTAGTTTTGGGTGTTAAGGAAGTTTGGGATGACTTCTATTTTGGAATTAAAGCCAAACTCTTGGAATTTTTCTTTTAGAAATTTGCTTGGAGAGATAAATAGATTTATTTTATCTTCAACTCGCAGGTATTTATAGAAATATAGCTCAAATGCACCCAAGATACTTTTGAAAAAGGAGTTTTTGACGCATCGGTGGAAAATACATTTATAGTAGTTGCCATTTTTGGTGTTCTCACAGATTTTGCCTCGACAGAACAGATGGTAGTTTGGTGAGAGTAGCTGATAGTCGTGAAGAGTCTGAACAATTGGGATATTGTGTTTTAGAAGTGGTTTTAATATAGAATAGGTTAGATGATGTGAAACATTATGAAGATGAGCGATGTCTGGTTTTTCTTGCTTGATTAATTGTTCTAAATTTTGTGCGGATTTTTTGTAATAGATAAAGCGCATGGCTTTTTTGAACCAATGTTTGTTATTTTCGAAATTAACAGTATCAACAAAGTATATTTCCTGATCACAGGGAAGATTTTTCTCGTCTTTCATTGAGAAACAGACGACTTGGTGTCCTCGACTCTCTAGAACTTCTTTTGTATTAAAATAGACGCGCTCGGCTCCGCCTTTTAGGTAATGGAATTTGTTGATTAGTAAAACTTTCATGTGATTTGCGAAACATGATCAACTGATCTCAACCCCGAACTATAACTTTTTGCATAGTTAAGTACGGGGCAAGCATGATACAACTTGATAACAATAATTTTGAATATTGTATTATTAAATCATGTTAGACATTTATCTCATCACTTTTATATAGAAATCTTCGTATTTTTTTATGACATTATTGATATCAAACTCATTGATAACTTTTTCCTGAAGTAGTTTTGCCATTTTGCTGGCATCTTCTCGATGTTCATCTGCCCAATTGATATGCGCGACAAGTTGTTCGATATTTTTTGGCGTGAAGAGGAGTCCGTCTTTTTTGTCGTCAATTATTTCAGGTACTCCGCCGACATTTGTGGCTATTATAAATTTACCGGCGCTGGCGGCTTCTAGTACTGCTAGACTGAGTCCTTCGCTGATACTTGGTAAGACAAAGATATCGAATTTGTTTAGATATTCTCGAATATCGTCGACTGAACCAGTGAAAACGACGCGTCCCTCAATCCCAAGGCTTCTTGTGCTTGATTGCAGTTCTCGGTCCATGTCCCCGTCTCCTACAAGGTAGAGTTTCCAGTCTCGGTTTTTTATAAATGGGCAGGCTCGAATTAGGTGTTTATGACCTTTTTCTTTTGATAGTCTACCGACTGAGCCGATTGTTAGGTTATCGCCTTTGAATATTTTTGTTTTTTCTGCTGTGAATTTTGCTGTGTCAATCCCGTTTTTGATTACGGAAATTTTTTCGAGTGGGAGTTTTTCGAGTTTTATCAGATTGTTTCGAATTGCTTCTGAAATTGCGATAATGCCTGTGAATTTTTTTCTTGTTTTTCGGGCGAGGTAGTTTCGGAGTAGACCTTCGTCTAGGATGTCGTGTTTTGTGCTTACAATTTTCTTGATACCCGCTTCACGAGCGCTTTTTGCGCCCCAGAAATCACCACCGAAGAGATGGGTGTGAACGATGTCGGGTTTTGTCTCCTTTAGATACTCGGTCATTCGATTGATGACGTCCATGTCGAATTTTTTCTTTTTATTGAAGACTTTGACGGTGATGCCTAGGTCTTCGAATTTTTCGACAAGGGTGTTGTTGTTTTTTAGGACTACGACTGAAACTTCGAATTTGGTTTTGTTGATTTTTTTGCAGATATCTAAAAGGAGGCGTTCAGCTCCGCCGTAGAGTAGGTTTGGGATGATGTGGGTTATTTTGATCATATGGTTAGTGAGTAGTGAGTAGTCATTCTTCGCTCTACGAGCTACGAATGAGACCTGAGTGGTCATTCTTCGCTCTATGAGCTTCGAACGACAAGTGAGTGGTGAGTGAGAATCGCGAGTTAAAGTGAGAATCGCAGTTAAAGGGAGAATCGCAGTTAATCGGTTAACCCCCGAACTACAATCTATTATATGATTGAGTACGGGGCAAGCAGTTAACCGTCTCGGTATATCGTTACTTGTAAGTATGGGTCATTCTAATCGCGAGTCTAAAGTTAGATTTTTGATTTTTGGGAGAATAGGGGGAGGGCGGAGAGGGAGACGCCGATTGGGAACCAGAGTTTGGCGATGTAGTAGGAGGTTGAGAAGAGTTGGAAGAAGAGGGCGCCGGTTATCATTATTATGAATATTAGGATTATCTTTTTGGTTTGATGAGAAGCACGTCTGTAGTATAGTATTAGTTTCTGGAATATTTTGTAGAATAGGAAGCCAAAGGTGAGTAGACCGAGAAGGCCCGTTTCGGTGATTATTTTCTGGAGGACTCCGTGAGAGTCTAGTGGATCGCCGAACTCTACCCAGTAGATAAATGTGTTGCCGACGAGATCGGAAAAAGAGTTGAGGCCGTTGCCGATGATTGAGTGGTTTGAGAAATGATGCCAGGCGACACTACTCATTAGATAACGACTTGAGGTTGAGCCTTGGACCTCGGCGACTTGGCCCCAGACGAGGACGTAGAACATTACCAGGACAATTACTAAGACAGTTATGATTATTATTTTGTTTTTAATGTTAATTTTTTGTTTGGTCAGGTTTAGGGTTGCTGTGAATAGGATTGCGAATTGGAGGAGGACGGAGAGCCAGCCGGACCTAGAGAAAGTGAACATTAGGACTAGTAGTAAGAACATTAAACCAACGAATAGGTAGTTTTTTGTTTTGTAATTTTTTGAGAGTAAATGGAAGAGTAATAGGAGCGGGATTGTTACAATCATTATTTCGGCGACTGCATTATGGTTACCGCCTAGTAGATTCTGGCCAAAAATTGAGAATGGGACAGCTCGACGGGCAAACCATGAGCCTTCGGAGAAAACAACAGACAGAAAACCGAGAATGGCGGTTAAAAAGCCTGATGCGATCATTACGCCAAGTACTCTGTAGAAAACTTTCTTGGTTTTGATTAGATTGACAGGGAGAAGGACGTACATGAGATAGAAGAAGAGAATTGGTCGGAGTAGGTACTTGAAAGCTTCTAGTTGATCTAGATTGTGAGTGATCGCGATAAAACAGGCGATGAAAAACAGAGAGAATTGGAAAATATGAGGGAATTTTTGAAGCGGATTTTTTACTCGTTTGCTTAGGAAATGATGGACAAAGACTTTCACTAGGACTGACAGAAATAAAAGTAGCGCTGCAATATCTACGTATGGAATATTGAGAGAGCCTGAGACAAACTCTAGTCCCCAGAAAGGATAGAGAAAGGCAATTAGATACAAGCCGATAGGTGGGAACAACATGAAGACGCCAATGATGAAAAACAGGATGTTTACAATTAGGATTATTTGCCAGCTCATGAAAAAGAGGGAAATAAAGCTAAAAATCGCTAGAAAAATTATTGTTCCTAAAATATTTTTTTTATTTTGTTTGATTGTGTTGATTATTTTTTCCATAATGTATTCATGACTGGGGGAAGGCGCATCGGGTTCAAAACCGCGACGCTCAGATTATAGATGTCCAAAACCCCTAAAGGGGTTAGCATCTATATAATATATTTATTTATAATTCGTAATTTTATTTTTAAATACCCAGTTCATGACTTTGAGGGGGTTTCTTTTGATCGCCGTTCTGGCGGTACAGACCATCCAGTAGTTGCTCTCAAAACCAGCGATGTCGTCTCTGGCTTTATTTGCTTCGTCACTAAACCAAATATTTTTGAATTTGTCTTTTGTAATATTTCCCATGACTACATTATCAATTACAGAAGGGTAAATGTCCCCTCTTGGGTCTAGGTAGAAAAAATCAATTCCAGCGTAGCTCTCAAGGGGGCGAGGACCGCCTGCTGAGACTCGGTAGAGACCGTCTACGAAATAGGCACGAGCCCAGTCCTTGGGTTTCATTGATTTTAGTAGTTTTTTGATAATGGACGCGAACTGTTCTTTGACAAGGTCTTTGTCGAGAATAAGGTTGCCGTGTTTCTCGCCAAAATAGAGCTCTGAGCTATGGGCAATTGCCATTGAGAAATCTATGCCAAGTCGGCGACTCCAGAGGAAGGCTTTGGCAAGTTGCTTGTAGTTCAGGTTGTTTAATGTGAAAGCCATTTTGACATCCTTAATATGCAGAACTGATCGGCAAAAATTGATTGTTTCGAGAACTTTTTCCCAGGCGTGAGGTACTCGTCTAACTTTTTCATGCATTGCGCCGATACCGTCAATTGAGATTGAGATTGAGATGTTTTTGTGGATCTTTTTTATTTCTGGCAGGACTTCTTTTATTTTGCTTGTTAAAAAACCGTTAGTTGAAATATTGATCTTGGCTTTTGGGCAGGCGATCTTAACGTTTTTGATAATTTCTAGCAGGTCATCGCGAAGAAAAGGTTCGCCACCGCTGATATTCACATCGCGTAGACTGTTTGGGAGTTTTAGATATTCTTTGGCTGGAAGTTCAGGGAAGTCTTTTATCTCCCAGATATTGCACATGACGCAACGAGAGTTGCAACGATAAGTGACGGCAACAACTGCGTCTAGTGGCATTTTTACTTTAGTTTTTTTCTGCCTCATATATTAAAATATCGGTCTTATTTTGCGATAAGCCAGGATTTGTTTATTTGTTGTTATTATACATGATTTTTGGGGAAAAGTGAAGAGGGGTGAATCCCCGAACTACAACTTATTGCATAGTTGAGTACGGGGCAAGCGGAGTGAGCCGCAACGCTTCGCTCGACAGATCTCTCCTTTCGACTCGTCTTCATTCTTCAGACTCGCTCAAGGTCGAGATGACAAAGGGGAATAGGAGAAATAAAAAACAATCAGGGTGGCTGACTGTTTTTTGGATAATATTTTAGCTGAAATTTTCGAATAGTTCTTCGTCGACAGACTCTTTTAGTTGTTTATTATTGAGATTGACGTTGAGTGCAAGTTTGATTAATGTTTTTTGGATTTTTACGAGTTGCTTGGTGGTTAAGATGATATCATAATCTTTTTGAAAATCTGCGACGTATTTATTCATTATTTCCTTATAGCGATCGAGCCAATCTTGATGATAGTCTTCTTTTTTAGCATTAACCATGAGAATCTGCTGTAGATTACTAAGCTGAAGATTTAGGAAGCCCTCATCTATTAACTCTTTTGTACCTCTTGATAAAATAGCGAAACGTTCAGACCAATTTGGATTAAAACCGAAATATTTCGAAATACTTTTAGCAAAACTATGTACTTTTTTCGAAAATGAATTTATGTAACCTTTTGCTTGGGACTCTGTCAAGGATAGATTGTCACTTGAGACTGTTGAAAGAACCTCAAACCCCCGAGTTGATAATTCTTTGATTTTATCTTTATTAAACAATTTTTCAATAGCTTTTTGCTCTTTTGGATCGTCTGATGTTGGAATTGGGGCTTTTTTAAATACTTCAATAACTACTTTGAAAATTTCGAGGTCTGCGATAATTTGTGCTCTTAATTCGTCAGACAATTCTGGGCTAATTTCTTTTTCTTGTGGCTCGGCTTTAACGGGTGCTGGAGTTTTTGGTTTTGGTTTTTCCTTTTTTTCTTTCATAACAATAGGACTGTTCTTGAAATCTCCGCTTGACTCTCTTCTTGCGGGAGTATTTCTAGCACGAGGAGCTTGCCTAGTGCGAAGTGATCGCTCGTAGGTTCGTTGGACGGTTTGTGCCTCGTAATCAGTTCTGTAATATGAAATACTGTGCCCTGTGAATGAAGATCTAATTGCGGGATAAAGATAGGCTGGTTCATCAAACAAATTAGTACAGAACTGAATTTTTGAATAACCGAGTTCCTCGGGTTTTACTGTTTTGTCTTTTGGAACATCAATCTTGCGAGTGACAAGCGTGTCCTGATTTTCTGTAAAATATTTATCGTATTGCTCATTGACATAGTCTCTGTCAGCGCTTCTCTTTAGCATTGAGATACTATCAGATGTGTGTTCCCAACCAAAATCTAATTTAAAATAAGGGCTCAGCTCTTCACCTGGTCGACCGACCTTGTCGATAAATTTATCATCATCGGACAATTTCAAAAGATCAGACATCTTACTAATAGTAAACTGAGCGATTTTTGTATCTGAACCGTAAAAACCATTTCGATAAGTCACTTGCAGAACTATTCCATTAACTGTAATTTCGCTTGGATAGTGTTTTTTGTGTTCTGCGATTTTTTCTTCGTCGATATAATCTGACAGTTTCAGGGTTAATTGATCGGTCATGTTCTCAATATCCTTTATATCTGTAACGTCTTTTAATTTTTCTGCATAAAAAGTACGGAGGTCGGGAAGATCAATCGATATACCGATGCTTGCATTTACTGATCTAATTTCATCGAGCGTTTGCTGATTTACTACTGCAAAGTCAGGACTTATATTTCCATATGACAGATCTGATATATATTCTTCAACTTCGGCTCGACCGGTCAGTTCCTCAACTCCATAATCAAGTTCAAACTGTTGTGGGCCAAGATAATAAAGATACTCAATCATCTTTTTGCCGGTTTCTTCATTGATAAAAGTTCGTTGTTTGGTTTTTCCAACGAGATGAGGTAGAATTTCGAGAATTATTTTTGGATCAACTGGGTGATTAAACTGAGCGTATCTTCGAATAATTTCTTTACCTCGAGATGTTCCCTTTCCTTCTGAGATTGAACCATAAACCATGAACGCAGAAGAACCACCAAAGGCAACTGACCCTGGATTAGCATTTACTTCACCATCCACCTTACCACTAGCAGAAGTAAATCCATTGAGATACCCTCCTGTATTTGTTAGAGCGAGGAGGTTGTCTCCATGAGCAGATAAAAAAACCTTACCTAAATCGTCTTCCTCTCTATTCAATTGTTCTTCTAGAATTTCGATAATTTTGCTTTTATCAAGTGTGATTCCGGCTGAGCGAGGATAGACATTTAGAACTTTACGTATAACTGTCTCCATTGTTCGCTTATTTAAATGTTCAGATTTGCACCACTGTTTAAAATTCTCACGAGCTCGTTTGATTCCTAAATCAAGCAGGTCAAGTTCTTTTTCAGATTGCTCGTGTATTTCTTCATTTGGATTTTCATCAAGCCACTTATCGTATTTATCCTCAACATCGTTATAATCTTGAATTTTCTGCATGCTTTCTATTAACCCATTCTTCATGGCTGCAATGATGATCTTTAGATTTGTTTTTAGATCGGACCCCTCAACCTTGTATTTATTATGTATTATTGCTAATTGCTCTCTAGCTCCATCACGACCTAGTTCTTTTACATCCTCTCGACGAGGTCGCAAAAAGAGCTGCTTATTTTCCGAGGCTACGCCTGCTACAACAAGGGCGGATTCTGTATTATTATATTTTTTTGATTCAATGATCATCCGAGAGATTCTTGGTTCAAAAGGCATTTTTTGCATGTCAGCACCCAATTGAGTTAAATTTTTATTTTCATCTAGAGCTCCAAGATATTGCAGTTCTTCAAACCCAGCTTCGACTGCTTCCTGCGTGGGTTGTACTGGAAAAGGAAAATTTTCAGGATCAATCCCATTGTATTTGAGAAGCAGAATAACAGATGACAAATTATCACGAAGGATCTCAGGCGTTGGATGATTATTTAGTTTTTCGTAATCACTCTCGCTAATTAATCTAATACATTCACCATCTTGTACTCGTCCGGCTCGCCCAGCTCGTTGCTCTGCTTGATCTTTTGAAATATACTCAACAACATTTTCTTTAATTCCAGTTTTTGGATCATATGGCATGGATCGTTGTCTACAAGAATCAATTACAAGTTTAACTCCCGGGACAGTCAGTGAAGTTTCGGCTATATTTGTACAAACAATCACGCGTCTCTTGTCTGAACTTCCAGCAAGAACTTCGTCGCGATCCTCTTCGTTTAGCGTGCCGTGAAGCGGGAGTACCTCTAGCTCCTCTTCAATTCCAAGCTCGTTGATATATTGCATTGTTCGCTCAATCTCACTAGCTCCTGGCATAAAAATAAGAATGTCTCCCTTTTTACCAGCCTCACAGTACTCTTGGACTTTTGTTGAAGCTAGCTTCATGTAATCAGGTGGGGTATATTCATTTTGCTTGTAACGTTCAATTTCTTCTTGATCTACATAGTTTTGCTTCACGTCATATTTCCGTCCCTCGATTTTGCAGTAGTTCTCATCATCAATTCCGTAGTAGTCTTGCATCAGTTCCTTGTTGACTGTTGCGCTTGTTAGCATTAGGAAAGGAGCTTTATCTTCTTCTTGTAATGTTTTGAGTAAACCGAGGACAAGATGGTAATGGATTGAGCTTTCGTGCATTTCGTCGACAAGGATAGCTCCGATCTCTTCTTTGTTGATTTTGCCTTGACTCAACCAGTTCAGGAGAATTCCTGGTGTGACAAAAACTACATTTTCATCACCAACAGAATGTTTACTTTCACCTGTCACAAAGCCTACAGAAGTGTTTTTGCCGTCACCTTGCGCGAGAGCTTTTACACCATACGCAATATTTTTGGCAACGTCTCGACGAGGCTGCATTACAATAATTTTCTTTTTCATGCCAAATTCACCCAGAACATCAAGTAGGGCTTGCGGGGAGAATAAAGATTTACCAGAGCCTGTCTCACCCTGAAACAGCAATGGTTGTTTTGACATTATTGCTTTTTCGATATGAGCTTTCAATTTATCCATTTCTTTTGGGACTGGTAGATCTTGACTTCGAATTGCCTTTTCCAGATTGCTTAAAAATCTTGGATCAGAAATTTTATTCAGTTGTTCAGACTGAGTTGGTTGATTTTGTATTTGCACGTCAGCACCTTCATTTCCCATATTATTTCAACTTGTTATCATTATAAAAAATCCGACTTGAACCAAAATAGAACCAGTCGTAGGCATAGAGCATGCCGACGATTTGGCAGGTTCCGGTGAATGAAACTTTTTCTTTTTTCTGGAAATGAGAACAGATTGTTTCGATAAAGACTTTTAGACCGCCTGATTTTTTCCAGAGGGAAGTGAAATCGATTTCTAGTTCTTTTTTGTCTTTGTCCTGATCTTGATTTTTAAAAATTTCCAGGACTTCTTCTTTTGTCCATTTGACGGGGACGGAGACGTCGCTGGGTCGGAGGTAATGAGGTGACCGGAGTGTGCTGAAGATTAGAAAACCTGAAGAGTCTGCGGACTCTCTATAGATAATTTCGGTTGCGGTGTTTCTGAGTTTTGAGAATAAAATAAAAACTAGCTCGGGGTGTTTTTTGCCGATTATTTCGTAGGCTAGGTTTTCTGGTTTGAAGTTTTTGACTGAAGTGTCGTTAACAACATCAACATCTATCGAGATGTACTCGATTATTTCTTCGGCTAATTTAATTTCGGACATAGGTTGTTAGCTAAGTCTTTTTGATGAGTTTATTATAACATTTTTGTGGGTGGAGAGGAACTGAGTTATTAACAAAGGGTGTGGGGAGGAGTCGCAGTGTCTAAAATCTAAGGTCTAAAGTCCCCAGAACTACAACTTATTACATAGTTGAGTTCGGGGCAAGCAAAGTCTAAAGTTGAAGCGCATTAATTGCAGCATTTTGAAGGGACTGGTTGATTAGAATGGGATTCCGGGTCCCCACTACGCTAATAGCTACGAGGGGCACGGCGGAGCCCGGAATGACAGGTCAGGAAAAGAAAAGCGGACTCGGTGAGTCCGCTGTGTGAGAAGGGATTTGTCTATGTATAAATGATTAGTTCGTGATAATTTTAGCTAATAATTCCCTACCCTGAGTGACGTAATCCGATAGGTTTTCGTATTGCATTTCGATTATGTACTGGGAGATGAGGTGTTCTTGTTGTTCGCGGTCGGTAAGGTAATCTATGTGGTTTTTTAAGATTGTGAGTTGGGTATCATAGCGTTGTTGGTCGTTTTCTATTTGATACCAGACTTGGTTTTCGTGTGCCCAGGAGACAAATTCTGGGTCGTTTATGTTTTTGTTTATTGAATCTATTAGGACAGATTGAATTTGCTGTTTTGATAGTTCGGAGTAGTCATCTTTACTGGAGAGATAGTTCTTGATTGGGTCGAGCATTTTGTGAAGGTATTCGTCTAGGTTGTCTTCATCGTACTCGATGTCTGAGACTTCGTAATAAACTTTTTCGTATGTCTTGCCGTTTAGTTCGATAAATTCTTTTTCTTCTTCGGGTTCATTGAGTTCATCTACGTCTTGATCCCGAGGATGCGGATCCTCGGGTAATTGGTCTTCATCCTCTGTCTCTGCACCTTGAGGGAACACAAGATTTTGTGTTCCTACGTCGTCTGGTTCTAGTGGTTCGACAAGGACTAATTTGTATTCCGGTTTCATTTGCAGGGAAATTTTATCGGGGTTGTTTTTTATGTCGATTTCAATTAGTTTGTCGCTGATGATTCGGGCTTCGCTAAAGGACATATCGGTGTTGAGGAAATTAAAGATTAAAAACTGCCAAGCAATATCAATGGCTGATTTTTCTTCTGGGAGGAATCTGAGTAGTTGTTGTTTAATAAAAGTTGAATGGTTATGAGCACGTTGAGGCTCCCCTACTCCATAGCCTTGTCTATGACGAAGCCATTGCAGGGTCTCGGTTGTAGGTAGATCGAGTTTACGAAGGATGCCGATGACTTCTGAGAAGCCTACTAAGACAACATAATCAGCTTTTTTCTCTGCGATTCTCTCTATTTGGTTTATACCGTACTCTAGACCACCGATTTCACAGGACTTTGATACATAGTAGTCACTTGGGAGATGTCCGGTTCCTGGAAGTGGTGAGTACGTGCCGCGAGGTACGGCTGTTATCTGAACACTTTTGTTGTTCAGGTTTATTTCAATGAATTGGATCGCATCACAGTGACCATTTTCCTCACCTACTCGACTATCTAGGCCGATTAATAGGATCCTTGCGATATTGTCGTCACCAAATGGGTCGTCTGTAGCGTCAATCTCTGTTTGAGCTTGTTTTCTTGTGTTAATTAGCTCATTTATCTTGATTTCTTGCTGTTTCTGGGCTTCTCGCTCTTCTCTACTGAGTCCGCTGCTGAAAAGTGAGTAAACTAAATATCCCAGGCACAGGATTATGCCAGTAACTATAGTAATGAGTATGATTTTTCGAAATTTTTTGTTCATGCGTGTATTATACTCGGATTTTATAAAATGTAAACTTGTAATAAAAAATCAGCAGACTTATTTGCTAATTTTCCTCTTATATTTACGCTTTTAGTGCGAGTAGAACTAGGTTTGTCAGTAATTTTGAATATGAAAGCCCTGACACTTCCCACAGTTTTGGATACATAGAGACTGGAGTAAAGCCTGGAAGAGTATTTATTTCGTTAATATTGATATTTAGTCTACTGTCCAGCAAAAAGTCTACTCTTGCTAATCCTTTGCAATTAGTTAATTTGTAGGCTTTAATCGCAAGGGATTGAAGTTCTTTGATCTTCATTTTTGAAAAGTTTACAGGAATTTCAAATTTGGCCAAATTGTTATTGTATTTGTCATTAAAATCATAAAACTCAGCCCCTGGAAGCACTCTGCCTGGCAATGACGCTTTTATATTCCCGTCATTATTTCCCATTACTGAAACTTCTACTTCAATAGCATTTTTAACTCCCACTTCAACCACAACTTTTGTGTCGAATTTTCTAGACTTATTAATATATTTTTCTAATAGCGATAAATCAGTAACTTTATAAACACCAACTGATGATCCGGTTCTTGCTGACTTTATAAACAAGGGCGGAGTGAAGTTTTTTTTGATGATTTGAATTTTTGCATTGATTTCATCATTATTCTCATATTCATAATCAAGAAATTCAAATTTTGATTGCTTAATTTTGTTTACTGCCATTATTTGATTGAAAAATACTTTATCTAGGCAAATAACAGATGAGGAAACATCACAGCCGACACAGGGAACATTCAACGATTCAAACAGTCCCTGAATAGTACCATCTTCGCCACCCTCTCCATGCAAGACAGGAAAAGCGACATCAATTAGTTTTGGTAGGTTATTAATATCTAATTTTTTTAACTTTCTTATATTTTTTGTTACAACTTTTTTTAGTGCATCTGTTCCGATATAGAATTTACCTTTTTTATTAATATAGATTTCAACAACCTTAAACTTTTCTCTATTCACATTATCAATAATCCCCTTTGCTGACGACAAAGAGACAGTATGTTCTGGAGAGATCCCGCCGAAAAAGATGCCTAGTTTTATTTTATTTTTAGACATAGGAAGTGAAGCGATTATTGGTAATTTCATTATACTACGGTGAGGAGAAATGTAAACAAAAAATCACTCAACGTAGTGCGAGTGATTTTTGTGTATTGGAATAATTAAGTTTTATCTGTTTGATTTTCGTTTATGTCGGGGTGTACTTGGTCGAGAAGAGCCAAAAGCAGAACGAGATGATCGAGATTTTCCGTGGCTTATGCCTTTATTTGGTCGAGAGGTTCGGTTTCTTGTGTCTGATGAATTATTTGATTTCTCGAATCGGCTTTTTCCTTTGTAACCACCAGATGATCGTGATGGTTTTGATCTATTGTCGTTTGATTTTGCTGCTCGGGCACTTCGCAAGAATCCGCCTGTTGGTCCTGAGAATTCTGGTTTTGCATTTTTTGACTCGGCAAACTCTGAGAATTTATTAGTTTTTTTGTATCTACCATTTGGTTTTGAACCTGAATCTCGAAAGCTAGGTCGTCCACCAGAGCTTGGTCGTCCTCCAGAGCTTGGTCTGCCTCCAAAACTTGGTCGTCCTCCAGAGCTTGGTCTTCCTCCACTGCGAGGGCTTGAAGAGCTTCGCGATACAGATGATCTTCGTGGAGTTGACGATCGGTTGCTTGAGTATGGTTTGCTAAAGTTTCTACCTCCTGATCTTCCGCCTCCGCCTCGTGGAGTTGACTGATAGTTTTCGTATCGATCTGGTTTCTCACGCATTTCTGGAAGTGAGGGTAAACTTAGTATTGGAATTGCTTTATTAATTAGTCGTTCGATCTTTTTGACATCGTGTCTCTGTGCTGGTGCCACAAAAGAGATCGCTTTTCCGTATTTACCAGCTCGACCTGTTCGGCCGATTCTATGGACATAGTCTTCTAGACAGTCAGGAAGGTCGAAGTTCATTACAACTCCGATGTCTTTTACATCAATACCACGAGCAGCGATGTCAGTTGCTACCATGACTCGAAATCGTCCTGAGATAAAACCGTCAAGAGCCTGTTTTCGTTGCGCTTGAGATCTATTTGAATGAATCTCAGTTGCGGTGTGCCCCATATCACGAATTTCTAGTGCGATTCGTTTTGCACCGTATTTTGTTCGTGAGAAGAGAAGTATTTTTTCATCTTTGTATTGTTCTAAAAGTGCGTCGAGTAGTCTAATCTTTTGTTGTTTTGTAACGACAAAGACTTCTTGCTCAACAAGCTCTGAAGCTGTTCCTTGCGGAGCAATTTCTATTCTGATTGGAAGTTGCATGAAAGCACTTGTCAGATTTGAAATTGATTCTGGCATTGTTGCTGAGAATAGCATTGTTTGTCGTTCTTTTGGAGCGGCGCTTAGGATTCTTTTAATTTCTGGTAAAAATCCTACGTCTAGCATTCGATCAGCTTCGTCAAGAGTAATTATAGTTACTTTACTTAGATTATATACGCCTTGTTTCATTAGATCAGCTAGTCGACCTGGAGTTGCGATAACAACGTGTGGACTATTTCGGAGTGCTTTTACTTGTGAGTGTTGTGAAACTCCACCGATAATAACGGCCGTTCGGAGTCCAAATGAAGAACCGATTTGAGAAATTGCTTTCTCTACTTGCAAAGCGAGCTCTCTTGTTGGAACAACTACTAGGCCTTGGCCTTTTTTCTTAGCTAGTTGCTCAATCATTGGGATACCAAAAGCCAGGGTCTTACCTGTCCCTGTTTGAGCGATTCCAACGACGTCTTTTCCTTCAAGAGCGCCTGGAATTACTTGATGTTGAATTGGAGTTGGGACTTCAAATCCCTTCTTAGTTAAGACAGACAGCAGTTTCTCTGCTATCCCAAGATCGCTAAAACGACCTGTTTTTTCTTGTGTCATATTTAATTGTGTGACTCAATATTCCTCAAGGGTCACACATGACACTGAAAGATTCGAGTCGATCGGTGTAAATCACCAATCATATAAGATGTTAAGTATAGCAAGGATTTGATTATCTGTCAAGGATGAATGATAATAATAAAAAAAACGGGGTTGTGACCCGTTTTGTGGTATTATTCTGATTATTTTTTAAAAATACCAAGATGAAACTTTTTTCCATCCACTTCTACGTATTTATCGCCAATAACCTTCGATTTATCATCGGACAGGTAAAAAGAACCTGAATCACGACCGAATTGGATTGTCCTAAATGATTCCCCGCTGTTGATCATTTCCAAGGCATTTTTGCGTGCCAATTCCAAAATAGATTCTGGATAAAACACTTGTGGGTTTTTGGGCATATTTTCTCCTCTCTATATGTTCTCTGAACACAAGAGTATAGGTTAACATGTTTATTAATTTTTTGCAAGATAGGCTTCGAGTTTGCTTTGTGCTTCTTCAACTTTTTCTGCATCATCGTCAATTGCTTTTTGAAAAGTTTTTGAATTATTATCTGACTTAACAATAGATCGCCCAAAATCAATTACCTTAAATTTACCTGTTTTTTTGTCTATCATTAGATTTCTTGGAGCTAGATCATTGTGAGCGACCCCTTCCTGAGTGTTCATTATGTATATAAATTCATCTAGTTCATCAAAGGCTTCCTTAAGATCAAAATTATCAGGCAATTGTTCTTGATTATTTAATACTAATTGTAAATTTACTGCATCTAATTCTTCCATAACAATTGCAGCTCCATAATCATCATGATACTGATTATAAATTTTCGGAACTGATACGCTTCTCACCTCAAAATCCTTCAGTTTATGTTGGATTTCCGCTTCAACTTTTGGATGATTTCCCAAATTATACAGATGAGCGTCTTGGTTATTGTGTCTGTTTCTCATCAATTTAATACATTTATTATCTATTCGAAAAACTATACCAGCTCCGCCCTCTCCTAAGAAGTTTTGCTTGTCTTGAACTCTTTGTTCGAGTGCTTCTTTGACTTCTAAATCAGTGATAAAATCTAATTTACCAATCCAATTTTTTAATTGTACGCTCTCAGATATTTTTTTTCGTAACAAACTTGAATCCATCTTATCAATTGACATATTTGTATTTAAATTTACACAATAATATTAAAATGTAATAAAATAGTAGCATATAAATAGAAATATTTAAAGAAAAACGGGGTTGTTACCCGTTATTGCTCATTTATTCTTTGTATAAAGCGCCGAATGGGACTCTTTTTACTTTCGTTCTGACATGTGCTTCGAGATACTTGGCATGCCAAGTTTCGCCTTGGCCGATATCGCCCCTGTGAGCACTGACAGGGTAGCTGTCACCAAGAAATGCAATCCCGGTAATTATTCGAGCAGCTTCTCCTAGTGGTCCTCTCATTTCTTCCTCAGTCAGATAGCGCATACGGAAACTCCTTTCTAGAGTTTCGTCAAACCGACAGGTTCGCCATGGTCTGCGAATCGCCAAGGTCCAGGGAGCCCTGCGAGTGCACTGCCTGGATGATTTTAATGAGATGAAGAAAACCGTCTGAATATTTGTCTTTGGAAGTTCAATTCCTCCTGTGGAGTTATGCCGATCTTTGCCTCATTAATAATCGTTGCCAATTCCATAGCGTCTTCCTTGTACATATAAACCTCATTTTGGACATCAGAAAATAGATCACTATAAAAAGTATAAGCAAATTCAAGTTGTTTGTCAATTTGGGTTAGATTGTGTATTTTTTATAAAATTCTTCTAGAACGACTATTTTATTGAAATCAAAATGGAGCGTCATGATACCATCGACAAGAATTTTTTGGGATTTGATTATGTCGTAGAAGTGGGCAATGAATGAGACTTTTGCGAGATTGTTTTCTTGATTGATAATTTTGTAATAGAGTTTCAGATCGCTTTGCCGGACTGAATTTAGAAGCCAGTACTCTTTTATCATGTCGATGGAATTCAATGATTTATTTTTTGGGCAGATATTATAGACGAGCTTATTTGCGAATAGATCTTGCAGTTTGTCTGTTTGATAATTATTCCAGATTTCAAAGTATTGATTGACTAAATATTTTTTGGAGACAGCTAGACAGAAATTAACTTCCAGGTTGTTTTCATGAATTAGGCCAGAGCTTGATTCGTCTAGAATCGTTGAACATTTACAACAGAAGAACATATAGTTGTCTTTATTACACTGAACAAATGATTCTATTACTTCGGGATAATCGATTAATAATAAGTTATCGCCTAAGTTTGTGTTTTTGATATCAGACTGTTCACCGAGGCTGTAGCTGTAGAGATTTAAGTTTTGATTATTTAGTATGTCTGAGCTTAAGTCGCAATTGCAAAAACTGACATTAAAATCAGTACAGATTTGTTTTGCGATTGCTAATTGAGACGAAGATTTATCAATTAGATTTGCGTCAACTCGGCCAAACACTAACTGGTATGCAAGCGTAAAGCATCCGCCACCACAGCCAATGTCACAAATTGGTTGTTTTTGTAGCAGATTGTATTGATCTAGATAGGTTAATGCTATTAAGCATTTGTACAAATTTTTCAAAAAGTATGCCTGATTGAAGGCGAGGGATTCTTTTGAATAATTGACTTTGTAATCATATGCTTTTTGATCTATTTGGTTTTTGACGAAACTGGATTGATCTGTTTTTAGTAAAAGCTCCGGAAAATTATTTTTTATCATTAAATAGGCTTGATTGAAACAGTTTTCGATTCTTTGGTTTTGGTAATTGATTGTATTAAACATATTTTTTTTCGTTTAATAATTAGAAGTATTAAAAAATGGCCGCACAAATCTGCGACCATTATCAGGTAAATCCAGAGTAATAAGTTTTATACATATATGTTTAACATAAGCTATAAAACCAAAAGACCGCAGGAATCCTGCGGTCTTTATTGTATGATGAATTTGTTTTGTTTGCGCCTGCGACTTTTCATATGTTTTTTAATGTAGTAGAAGTTTATCAAGTTTGAAAGAGTTTGTCATTTATTTATCCACATTATTTTGGCCTGCCAAGGGCATGGAACTACTCCCAGAACTACTCCCAGAACTACTCGTTCCTCGAGTTCTGGGCAGGCGTACCTCGGGTTCCGGGCAGGCCCGAGATTGATTTTAATTAACAGGTTGGCTCGCCATGAAGTCATGCCCAATAATGAACATTATATATAGAATCAAAATTCGGCATGTACTTCATGGCTCCCGGACCAGGGTTCGAACCTGGAATGCCGCGTTAACAGCGCGGTGTTATACCAATTTTACTATCCGGGAAAAAGATAAAAATAATTGTCCAAAGTCCAATGTCCTCCGCGAACGGAGTCCCGTCTACGCGGGACAAAGTGAAAGTCAGAAGTCTAATCACAGAACAGATCTCTCCGCTACGGTCGAGATGACAAGGTGGCTGAAAGGGGAAATTTGATATTAAAAATACCAGCTGACTGGCTGGCTTTTTTGTTTAATTTTACTAGAAACTAAACTTAGGCCAGCGGGTACTGGTTATTATTGTTGTTGTTTAGTTTTGTAGCAATTTGTTTCATATCGATTGTATTGTAGCATACTTTGGGGATTTGTCAAGGAAGGGAAAAGGGGAAAGGATAAAGGGGAAGGAGAAAAGAATCAAAACAGTATTTAGTTTAGCCTTGATTGTTTTGTTTGGCTTTGCTCTTGGCGTAGTCTTTGCGGCACATGCCGGCGTACATGATTGGGACGAAGAAGAGGGTTAGGACTGTTGCGAAGAGGAGGCCGAAGATTACTGAGAAGCCGAGGCCGCGCCACATTTCGTTGGTGAAGGTTAGCGGGAAGATACCGGCAATTGTAGTGGCTGAGGTTAGGAAGATTGGTTTCATTCGGGCAATTCCGGCTTCGATGATTCCATCGATGAAGCCTACTCCGCGTGCAAGGTTTTTGTTGATTCTGTCGATAAGGACGATGGCGTCATTTACGACGATTCCACTAAGGGCGATTATTCCAATAAAGGCTGGGATGCTAAATGGGAGTCGCATTACAAGTAAACCGAAGATTGCACCAATAATTGCTAGTGGGAGTGAGAATATAATTATGAAAGGTTGTTTGTATGAGTTGAATTGTAGGACTAGAATTATGAAGATCAGGATAACGGCAAGAATCATTGAGAGGAACATTTCGGTAAATGATTTTTGGATCTCCTCTACTTCCCCACCGATCTCGACTCGGTAACCGTCTGGAACTGGCATTGATTCTCGTGTTTCATTAAATTCAGCTGTGATCTCTCGTACGTTACCCGTGGTGGTTGTTCCTGAAGTTACTCGAACAACTCTCTCTCCTTCGTATCGATTAATTGAGAGAACTGATGGTTCGAAAGAAACGTCAGCTACTTGTGAAAGCAGAACGCTCTGGCCACTGAAGGTTGAGATTGTAATATTTGAAATGTCTTCAACGTTTCTCAGTTTGTCTTTTCTGAATTTGACTGTGATATCTACGTCGTCTCCGTCAACTGAAACAGTTGAAGAGCTTGCGCCATAAACGGCTTGTCGGATACTCATGGCAATTGTTGCGGTGTCGAGGCCGTAGAGTTTTGCTTTGTCTCGATCGATGTAGAAAACGATTTCGCCTGTTGATTCTTCTAGTGTGTCGTCAACGTTTAGGGTTCCTTCGATATTTTCTAGTACTGACTTGTAATCTTCTGCAAGGCCTGATAGAACACCTAGGTCGTTTCCGTAAATTCTAACGTCGATTGGTTGTCCGGTTGGAGGTCCACCTGAGAGAGCTTCAATTTTTATTTCTGCCTGTGAGATTGCTTCTAGTTGAGGTCGGACGCTCTCGATGATTTCATAACTTTTTCGATCACGGTCTCCGGTTGAGGATAGATTAACTATAATATTAGATAAATTTTCAGAGGAACTTGAGCCACCTTGAAAGCTGTAACTGCCTCCGGCATTGAGAACATAATTTTCAAGTTCAGGGATCTCTAGGATAATTGCTTCAGCTTCTTTTGAAACTTCTAGAGTACTGTCGAGAACTGCTCCGTTAGGAAGTTTTACATTAACAACAAAATAATCGATATCAATACGTGGGAACATCTCAACTTTTACTAGGCCGACAACTGGAAGAAGTGAAACGATTAGGAACAGCCCAAAAGCCATTAGAATCATTTTTCTTCGTTTCTTTTTGTATGGTAGAATGTTTTTTAGATGTTTTATGTAGTGAACATTTAGTCTTTTAATTTGGGTTGAAATCCAGACAGATCGATGTTGTTTTTTCTTTTTATTTTCAACATTATCGGTGTCTCCGTTGCCGTTACCATTAATATGCTTGTATTTCCGAGCTGCAAGAGTTGGGATAATGATAAGAGCGGTGAAGAGAGACGCGATAAGGGTAGTTGAGATTGTCTTTGGGATTATTCCGATATACTCCCCCATTATTCCAGAAACGAGTAGCATAGGCGCAAAAGCACAGACAGTTGTCATGGTTCCTGCAATAATTGGCCAACGGTAGTTCCAGATGGCAAGTAGTGCTGCTTGCTTGGGAGTTTTTTTGTATTTTGTAATATACTCGGTTATTCCTTCCATTACAATAATTGAGTTATCAACCATTAGTCCAAGGGAAAGTACGAGTGAAAATAGAACAATTCCATTGATTGTCATTCCCTGGGCGTCAAGCACAAAGAAGGCAATTAAAAAGGCAATTGGTACTGAGAATCCTGTAATCAGTGCGCCTCGAATGCCGAGGACGGCAAACAAGAATAAAACGATTAGGACCATTGTCTGAAGTCCGCTCTTTCCTAGTGTTCTGATATCGTCGAGAATGAATTGAGCATTATCGTTTGTCTTTAGGAGTTCGAGACCGTCTGGAAATTGGTTGCTCTCATTTAGCACGGCAATGGTCTCTTCTGCGTCATTAACAATGTCAATAATATTGCCACCTGTTTTAATATATATTTGAAGTGAAATTGCATTTTGAGAAGCTCCGCCTGCGAAGCCAATTGAAGACTGGGTTTTTGTATCTTTGAATGTATCTACTACCTCGGCGACGTCACGAAGGAAAATTGGAGTGTTTCTGAAGTTTGCAACAACAACGTCACCAAGATCGGTTATTTTTTCGAACCGACCTTTTACTCTGACATTATATTCATAATCATCTATTTCAATACTCCCACTTGGGATATTTATGTTTGAATTTGTGATTGATGAAACAATTTGCGCAACTGAAAGGTTATACGCGGCAATTTGTTTCTGGTCAAGTAGAACTTGAAACTCTCGCTCTACGCCACCAATAATTGGGACGCGAGAAACTCCGGATATTCCTTCGAGTTCACTCTGCACCATGTCGGCGTAGTCTTTTAACTGAGCATCTGAGTAGTCGCCAAATAGACTATATGTAAGAATTGGATAGTCGGAAATATTTAGCTCTGTGACAATCGGGTCATCTGCTTCTTTTGCGATTGAGTTTTTTGCTGAGTCTACCTGGTCTTTTAGTTCCTGAATACTTTTGTCGATGTCTGCCTCTGCTGAAAACTCGACAAAAATTGACGACATACCAACAGTTGAGCTTGAGTTGTATGTTTTTAGGTTATCTAAATTTTCTATTTTTTCTTCGAGTTTCTCGGTTACAAATTGTTCAACATCATCTGGGTTTGCACCTGGATAGAATGTGTTGACCATTGCGTATGGAATTGCGATTTCTGGTTCTGATTCTTTTGGCATGGTGAAGATTGAATAAACACCTGCGAGGAAAATGATTCCCATTAGTAAGTATACAAGACGATATTTTGTAATGAAAAAGCCGAAGAAACCTTTTTTTTCTTTTTCGTATACTCGATCGAGCATGTCGTTGTATTCTTTTGATTGTCGGTCGTCCTGTATGTGCATAATTGTGTAGTTAGTTGTGAGTGGAGTCGCAGTTAATCATGGGGGTTAACCCCCGAACTACAATCTATTATATGATTGAGTACGGGGCAAGCGGTTAACCATCTCGATATATCGTGGCTTGGAAGGATAAGTTATTTAGAGTAAGTCAGATTCAATTCCATTATTTTATTTCTAGAGTTTCACCGCCTTGGAGGCGTTTGTTGCCTTCGGTGATTAGTTTGTCGCCGGGGCGGAGGCCTTGTTTGATTTCGATTTTGTTTTCGACGATTGAGCCGATAGTAACTACAATTTTTTGAGCGTTGTTATTTTCATCGACGATGAAGACGTAGCTTTCGCTTTGGCCGATTGTGACTGATTTTAGAGGGACGAAGAAAGTTATCTGGTCATCAGACGCTTGGGTTGGTTCGACTATAATGTCAACGTCGACATAGGTTTCTATTAGTAGGTCGTTGTTTGCGTTGTCGAAGAGGACTTCGACTCGAACTTTTTTTGTAACTGGGTCAGCTGAAGGGAAAACTTTGTTTACAACGCCGGGAAGGTTGCCTTCGATGAAGGCGCTTTGACCGACTTTTAGTCGGCTTGCGAGTTCGCTATTGAGATCTAGTTCTACTTTTACAACGTTAATGTTTGCAACCTGGGCTATTTTTTGACCTGGGTTGACTTGGTCTCCGACATCAACAAGTTTCTGAGTAACTGTGCCGGCGATTGGAGTTTTTATATTTAGATAGTTTGCTTGAGCTTGGGCGACATTTAGTTGACCGGACGCACCGTCAAGTCCGCTCTGAGCTGCGTTTAGTTGTTGTTCTTTTCCGTTTTTGGCATTTTCAAGGGCGATTTTTGCATTTTCGAGTCCGATTGTAGCTGACTCAAGTTGTTTTTTTGAGATATCGACTCCGCTTTGGAGAGAGCTCTCTTCTTGTGAGTTATACAGATCTAGATTATTCAAACTGTTTAATGTTGTTCGCGCTAGATTGTATGAACTTATAATTGAAGTTCGAAGTCCAACAAAAGTTGATTTCTGAGCATTAAGTGTGCTTTCCGGAAAAGTGAAAGAAGATCCTGTATTATCAAGAACAAAAATCAAACTGTTTATTGTGTTTTCTGTTTGAGAGAGAAGAGATACAATTTGTGACATATACTCTTCTATATTTGACTCGTCGACCTGGGCGTCAACGATCTGATTATATAATCGTTTTGCGTTTTGGTAATTAACTCGAGCGTGAGTTTGGTTTATTGTTTGAACATTTCTTATTCCTAGAAGTCCACTTATACCTGGCAGTTGACTGTTACCTTCTTCTTTTAGGATATAGTTGACTTGATCAAGTGCGCTGTAGGCAGAATTTAGATAACCTTTGGATGAAATAACTGCTTGCTCTTTTGTTGACTGGTTATTTGTTATTTGGATTGAAGTTGAGTTACTGAAAGTAAGGAGAGCACTGTCATAAGAGATTTGAGCAGTTGCTAGAGTTGCTTCTGCAGTTCTGACACCAAGCTCGGCTTGGTTTACCGTTTCTGAAACGAGTTGAACAGTTGTGTTGTAGCTGTTTTGTGCATTTGAGAATGAAGTCATTGCGTTACTCAGGTTTGCAAGAGTTGTATTGTCGTTTAGATTTGCAAGCATTGTATACGCAGACACAACGTCACCTTCACTAAAAGATAAACCTTGGACTGTTCCGCGGGTTAGGGCGGTTATATCAACTTTGGTTTCTGGTTTGACTGCTCCAACTGAGCTAACAACATTATCAAGAGTTTGGTCGCCAACTTCGATTACTGAAACTTGTTTTGGTGCGACAGTTTTTTGCTCTTCAATTTTGTCGCCTTGTTTTGCGATTGCTGAGCCGACAAGGATTAGAATAACAGCAACCACGACGGCACTGATTATTGTGCTTTTTTTTCTCCAGAAGCTGTTTTTATTGATTGTTTTTACTTCGATTATTTCTGACATATGGATGAAGAAGTGATAGAGGTGTAAGAAGTGTTAGAAGTGAAACTTCAAAATTCTCTATTCTTTGATAATGAATTATGAGGAAAGTTTAACTTGTTTGGGGATGAATGTCAATAGACAGTTGGCTAAATTTAGCGAAATTTAATGTTTTAGAATAGTGCTTCTTCCTTATATCAGTCCCCTTTTGTTGTTGGTATTGACATTTTGTGTAAATTATGCTATTATTGGAAGTTGTAAGCACCTTGAAAACTCAACAAAACTTGTACCCCCAGCCGTGAAAGGAGAATAATCATGGCGAGAATCTTGGTGATCTGTCTTTTTGTGTCGGTTTTTTCTTTTTCGTGTACCACTCAGCAGAACGTGAGATGTGATGCTGAAGGCGTTCATCTCGAAGGACGTAATTGCGTTGCTGATGAAGTAGAGATTGATGTTTCTTCGTTCTGTGATAACAATGTTCATGAAGAAGATGGCATGTGTGTTGCGGATGAAGTAAACGTTGAAGATTACTGTGACGCCGGCACGCATGCGTCTGGTGGATTCTGCGTCGCTGACGACGTTGAGATGCCTGATCAGGTCCGTTGTGGACAGTGCACTTATTTGAATGAAGATGAAACTGAGTGCCTCCTAGACACGGAGTGCATTGAGAATCCGCCTCATCCCTCTACATATTGTGGTCTGGGAACTGAGTGGGATGATGAGAGAAAGCTGTGTGCTGGCATTGGAGTACTGGTAAACTGTTGGGACACCAACTACTGTGTGGCCCAAGAGTGCAGTGCGCCTGATCCGTTCCGGTGGGAGTATTCTTCTACCGAGGAGATGCCCTATTGCACGAACTGTGAAAATGGTCAGAGCCGATTGCCTGATCCCGTCTGCTGTGTGGAGATTGACTTCTCTGCTATGCGAGGCGGTGGATGTATCAGCGATTTCTTTTACCCGTATGATGAAGAAACTGTACTGACGTGTTGGAATAACGGAGAAGTACCCGAAGGATGTACTATTTCGGAGTTCTGGACTTACGATCGCAATGAATACCCACATTTCGAGTGCGAGAGTGGAAGAGTTCCTGTGCCAGAGGTATCCTGTTGTCCGATGTTTATGAGTGATCACCTCTGTGCTACGGAAGAAATCAATCCGTACCACTTGCCGGAAGAGCCGGATGAGTGTGAGTATCACTCTGATTGTTTTGATGAAAATTCCTGCACGTATGGTTCGTGCAGTGATGGACACTGTTCTCAGCAGACGATCCCGAACAACGAAAATTGTGAGGGTGACCGACCCGGAACAATCAATAACGATTGTGTTTGCTGGTATAAGCAGGCGACGAAGTATGTCTGTCGTGATACAAGAGCTCAGTGCCGTGACCATGGTTGTGAATCACCCGCTACGTGGGAGTATGATCCATCCTCTCCGGCGCCGAACTGTGAGTGTCCCGAAGGAATGCCGACGGTGCCGACCGAACCGATCTGTTATCATCGTGATTACTACATGCCCAATCGAATTCTCGACAGGGTTCACAATCCGTATGAGCACTGCATCTATGATACTCAGTGCACTGATCCCCTACCTGAAAATGATTGTGTGGAGGCACTGTGTCGTAATGGCCGTTGTGTTCCGGCTTATCCTACGGGCTCGTGTGGTGAACATTGTTACTGTTCACTCGGTCAGGAATACCAATGTATCGAAGACGCTCATTGCGTCGACGACGGCAATCCGTGTACGATTGAGACCTGTAATACTGAGGCTGGCTGTGAAGCTGAGCTGGTTGCAAATGGTCAAAATTGTGACAACGGCAATGAAGATTGCTGGTGTTATGATGGCGAGCCTAGCGTGTTTGAGACAGAGGTCACATGTTACAACAATGACCAAAACTGCGGGCAGGACGAAAGCGAAAACTGTCGTTCCTCGGTTTTGGGCTGGACTTACGTAGAAGGCGAACTGCCACCTCGTTGCATATGTGACGATCCTGAGCTAGTCGCCTACCCCGAACCGAAATGTTGTCTGGGGAAGGCTCCGAGCAAAGGCGGTTATTGCATGGGAGACCATTATAATCCGTACCCGAAGTGTTGGGAGGATTTCATGTGCAATGACGATAATCCGTGTACGACGGATATCTGTTTTTCGAATCGGTACTGTCTGAATGAATCGTTGCCGAATGGTCATCCTTGTGGTGACGACGTGGCAAATTGTATGTGCAGGAATAGTTATCCGGTTGATGACATTACACTCTTCAACGTTGATCTGAATGAGAATTCGCCTAGCGGAGTAATTGACGCTGGAGAGGACTATCATAGTTTCATTCTGTTTGACGTGTTTCTTGAAAACAACGCGCGGGAGGTTTCGGTCGAAATCACTGGGTTTGACCTTCGGGTTGAGTCCAACTGTGACCTGTACACGTATTATCTGACCAACGAATCCAGTCACGTGAACGTTGGTGTAGGGGTGTCGGAGTATCAATCTCCACTTTTCCATGTTAACGTTGGCTCTGGTCAGTCTGGTCAGAATAACTATCCTGATGGCTATTTGACGATACGATCGAGTGATTCGCCTGTTACCTTTGGTTTCGGAGCGTTCACTACGAGATGTCATGATGATGAAACGATTAAGGTCACGCTCCAGCGAGTGTATGGCCGAGACGGTGAAGTGATCGTCGATGAGGACGATGTGTATCCTGGAGGAATTCAGGGACACACGTTAACTTACGAACTGCAATGCCACTATGATGAAGACTGTGTCGACGAGAATCCCTGTACTGAGAACAGCTGCTTTTATGGAGCTTGTCAGTTCTGGGTAAAATCTCCCATGGAGACTTGCATTGTCGACGAAGTCCCTGAAGAGATGCAAGATGTGGATTGCTATTGTATGACCAACCTGGAGTCGGGTGAGATTGAGGCTGACTATGAAGGATTGAGCGTTTTGCTTAACCCAAGTAGTCCAGATGGAATAGTAGGCCCTCAGCACATGCAAGAAGCAATGAGAATTGATGTTCACTATTACCACCCACTTGGGCTGGTAGAAGAGATTGGAGGATTTGACTTTGTAATCGAAGGTAACTGTGAAGGTTTTTCAGACGTATCACTCTGGAGAACAAATGACTACTTGGTTGAAGATGAACTCGAAGACGATCCTGCAAATGGAGAGGTCTTCCGGTTAAGCCCAAAACAACCACATGAAATTAGTGGTAGTGGATGGGAACTCCAACAGTTCAGTGTGTATATGAATACTTCTCTTTGCAGAACGAATCAAACATTACAAGTTCGTCTTCTGAAGGTCGTAGACCCACAAGACAACGAACTGATCAGTTCTGGTTGTCCTGTCAATGGAGGTGATTTAGCTTATTAGTTTTTATACCCGAGACAAAGTCTCGGGCCTTTTTTTTGGCTGAGAATGGCTACTAATCGAACCAATTCTCTACCAATTAACATATTTATTAATAAGAATAAAGGACATTGACTAATAATTAAAATAATGCTATTATTGTTTATTGATAGAACTTTGAAAATAGAACGAGGGACGATCAACCTAATGGCATGAAAGGAGAAAATCATGGCCAAAAGAACAATGGTATTTTGTGTGTTTTGTATTATGATGTTTCAGTTTGCCTGTTACAGAAGTCCGGAAGTGACTTGTGGTGAGGGCGTTCATTTGGAAGGCAATACTTGCCTACCTGATGGATTTAATCTAGAGGACATTTGTGGGAATGGAGCACACGTAGTAGGAGATTTTTGCGTTGGGGACGATGTTGTGATTCCTCCGCAAAATGAATGTGGTCAATGCACGTATCTTTTCGTTGATGAATCGATTGATCTGCGCGAATGTCGCCTAGATCCAGTATGTGAGCCTATTCCGCCAGGACCTGCTAACTGTGGTACTGGAACGGAGTGGGACGATGAAACTCAAATGTGTCAATTGATTCCGACGAATCCGTGTGGACCTGGGACTTTTCAAGATCAGGTAACTGGTGATTGTTTGCCGGACTTTAATAGTGTTGTGATCTCTTGCAAGACTAATAACTATTGTGAGACCCAGGGATGTACATCACCTGAACCGTGGATTTACTCATCGTCGCAGAGTGCGCCGATGTGTGATTGCGGAGATAATCTAGATATTCCAAGTAATCCAATCTGTTGTGGCAAGGGTGAATTTATCGATGATGATAAAGGGACTGCTTGCTTGACTGCTCACTTCAATCCATATCTACCGTGGATCAAACTCAGTTGCTGGACCAGGATGGAAATTCCCGAAGGATGCGAAGATCCTGGGCGTTGGGATTATGATCTTGACCAACTCCCCTATCTGATTTGTGAAGGGGGAAATCAAGTAATCGAGCGAGCTCTCTGTTGTCCTGTGGATATTCATATTGGAGCTTGTATCACGGAGGGTTTTGATCCTTATCATCACCCAGTGATTCCTGAATGTAGAAATGATGAAGAGTGCATGGATGATAATGCGTGTACACTGGGTTTTTGTGAAGATGGATACTGTGATCAGTTTGAGATCAAAGATAACAGATCGTGTGAGGGAGAGACCCCCTTTAGTATACTGGATGACTGCGTGTGCTGGACCGGTAAACCGACTCGCTATGAGTGTCAGGACGCCAATGAATCCTGCACAGCGCACACAACTACGGACGGGCAATGTGAGTCGCCTGAAAGTTGGTTGTATGATGGGACTGAGAATATTCCAGTCTGTCTATGCCCTGACTTTTCGACTGATCATTTTGCGAGTCCCTACTGCACTCACAAGGATTACGAGACCGGACAGATGATGGACCCGATGCACAATCCTTATGAGCACTGTCTCTACAGCTTCGAGTGTCAAAATACTGATCCGGATAATCCATGCGTGGAAACGGTGTGCCAAGAGGGACGTTGCATCATGAAAAATCTGCCAAACGGGTTTCCTCTTCATGATGACTGGGATGTTTGTCGAGATGGGCATGAAGTCGGTGTGGAGTGTTTTGTACCCAGTGATTGTGGAGAACATCCGTGCGCTACTGAAGTATGTTCCCTTTCCGGAATGTGTCATGCTTTCCCGTATCCAAACGGCGAGCCATGTGACAATGATCAAGAAGATTGTTTTTGTCTTGATGGTATCCCGGAAATTCTTGATCTTAACTTCAATGTCAGCTTGAATGAGAATTCACCGAGTGGTAACATGAACGATGGTGAAATAGTACACGATTATCATGTATTTCTAACTTTTGACTTGTCAATCTCGACAGAAGGAACGCCTCAGCCGATTCATACTTACATTAAAACACTCGAATTCAAAATTGAAAGCGATTGTTTGATGGATGAAGCGCAAATAACAACCCTAACATACCCGGTCCATAACCTGGGGCATGCGGTTTACAATGTGGAGACTGATACCTACGTTGTTCAACTCGGTTATTTCCCTGATTTCCCGTGGTACGATGATCCGATTTATTATCGTGATACGATTTTCAAGCTGAACTGGAATGAACCTCAAACCTTTTCCTTCGGAGCTTATGAGTCATGTCAAGATGGACAGACAATCAGAGCTTCTCTCGTAAAAGTAACAGATATAAATGATAATGTTGTCTATGGCGTTGATGAGGGTGAATACCTTGAGGGACATGAATTGTATTACATCCATGATGGAAGTTGTTTATACGAAATTGACTGCTATGATAACAATGCCTGTACCGACCAGTACTGCAGTAACCAAACATGCGTTTACGGCTCTCGGTCGGATGGAGAGCCCTGTTTCATACCGGAATTGCCAGAAGATCAGCAGATGCTCGATTGCTATTGTCGGGACGTGGAGGGAAGTATTTTGCCTGTCACTGAGGAGGTAACGGTCATAGATCATTACCCTCCAAGTACAGCGCTACTCTCAGGTGAGCAGGAGGTACTGTCGTTTACTATTTCCTATACTCACCCAATTGATGAGGAGCTACGAATTGGTGCTTTTGATTTCGAGATCATGTCAACGTGTCTTTTGTCCTCTGCTAGGCTAGAAGTAGATCAGTATGGGCTAGTCGGTCTATATCCAAATCTGACTCCAAATGAACGAAATTTGTTCCATATACCAGTAAGCAGTAGTTATCATCCGGAAGAAACAATCTTTCTGCAGAGTAATCAGCAAGTGACGTTGAATTTGCATGTAACAAAAGATTGTCCTGAGATTGGGAACTATCTGCAGGCACATTTGTTTGTAATCACGACACCTGAGAATGAAGATATTTTGTTACCTGAACTAGGTGAACATTCAATCGTCTCAGGATACTATTTTCATAGATAATTCACTTATGCTCAAGGCAATGCCTTGAGCTTTTTTATTACAAATATTGACAAGTTAATGATAATTATGTATACTAAGATATCGTTTTGAATCTATTGAAAGGAGGAAAACATGGGAAAATCAGAGTTCGTACTAATGTCTGAAGGTCCAGTAAAATTGGAAGCGTTTGAAGAAGGTATCCGTTTGGCCTGCCTGGATCGGTCGAAGATTGATTTGATTACTGAGAAATCGGATTCTTGGATAAATGAACAGCCTCGCGGACTAGAAGAAGGATTTCGAGGCGCTAACAATAGAATGATTCACGGGTTAAGAGTTCACCCTGATGCAACGATTGTTTTAGCAATTGAGAATACTTTTCTTGAAGTAGAGCCTCCGACGAAAGAGGACGAGATTACTTATCATGACGTTGGAGTTGTTTTTGCAAAAATTTGGAATCTGGAAATAATCAGAATGATTTCGCAGAGCGTTCCTTTCCCGCGTGAGGCAGTTGAAGCAACTATGGCGAAGGAAGGTGGATTTAGGAAGAATACGGTTGGGCAAACTCTTCAGGAGATGGGTATTGTGGAAAGACATGATGATCCACATGCTGATATTACGAGGTGTTGTTCCCGATCAGATATTTTGGCTCAGGTGATTTACGTGATTTTGAGTCAGATGAGGGATTTTCCAAGAGCACATATTTAGTCAACACTAAACCGACAACAAAGTTGTCGGATTTTTCTTTTAAAAAATAAAAAGGCAGGTAATTTCCTGCCAAAATCGTTGATTATGTAACAATATTACTGATCGTATACATATTTTTGAAGTGCTAAATCCACATCTTTCCATGAGGCGTTGATTGAAATACTCAACCGAAGAATTTTCACAAGTTGAGCCCTCGGTTTATCCCAGCCGCTTCTCCAGAGCACCTCTTCACTAGAATAAGCAATCGGGCACACATTACTGAAATCGGATGAACAATCATTAGCCTCTAATGAAGGCTTGTAATAGTCAATATCCAATCTCACAAAGCGTTTCATAAATTGATTACGAAACTCCAAATCTAAAAATACAGTTAAAAGCTGATACGCAATCAGTGATTCATTTGAATCCATCGTATATAGTAGTGACGCTTTGTAAAACATTCCAATATCTGTCATTGCATGTTTGCCATTAAACAATTTGGTTGGATTAAAACATATTTCCCAGGGTAATTCAGGAAATCCTGAATGTTTTGCGTTCAAATCTCGCAGAGATTGATACATTCTAGAAAACTCGACAAAATTTTGTTTTCTAACAGATTGAATCAACTCTTTTTGATTTTCTGGAGATATGCAATGACCTGGAGTAATAATCCCTGTTTCATCAAAATAATCTCCAGCGCTTACACTCTCCCCAGACAAAACAACAAAAGTCATCAATACGATAGCAATCATTTTCATTGTTTGCTCCTTTCTTTTTTAGAAACAATGATGATAACTATAGATAATAATATATCTATTTCTTTTTGTCAATAGCAACACTGTTACAAAAATACTTACTCAAAGTAAAAACTCACCTCTCCGAAGTATATGCTCTGCATAACTTCAGGGCAAGCGAATGTATTATATTTTAAAACTAAAAAACACTGCTCGGAGACCCAGCACTACTCCCAGAACTACTCGTTCCTCGAGTTCCGGGTAAACATTCCTCGAGTGCTGGGCAGGCTAGGAATCGAACCTAGATTTACGGGACCACCTGCCCGCAATGCTACGCTTTAAACTTTCTGTTTACAATAACTATACAGCATAGCGTTGCAGGCGGGGAACCTTTTTTATTTAAAACTAAAAAACACTGCTCGGAGACTAGGAATCGAACCTAGATTTACGGGACCAGAACCCGCTGTCCTACCATTAGACGATCTCCGAGCAGTGCTTTTTAATGTGCTATATTATATTTTATGTATCTAGAACTTCACCGCCGAACTCTTTTGCTATACCTTCTGCTTGATCTTGGACGGAAGAGGCGGGTGGTTTTGTTGCAGATCCATTCCCATTCTGGAAATCGGCTTGTGTTAATGTTTGGTCAATTCTTGTTTCAATATCTATTTGTGAACCTAATGCTTGAGTGAAATAGTTTCGGACAATTGCACGGCTTTCTGGTTTTTCGACATTTTGTCGTTGCAGTTCAAAAAGGAAACCAATCGTTATTCTACCATTATTATACAGTATAGGTTTTCCCATGCGAAGAGACATATAGAGCTTGTAATCGGAAGTTTTGATGGTCTCAAGAACGTTTGACCAGGCTTGGAGTACTGGGGCCATGTCGCTCGACCCTGTGGGAGGCGATTGCTCCGCAATTGGTTCTACTAGGACTGGTTCGGTAGGGACTGGTTCGGTAGGGACTGGAGGGACTGGTGGAGTTTCGGTTGTAAAAGGAGTAGAAATAGGTGCTTGCTCTTCAACTGGTTGATTTTCGGTGAAAGGGTTAATTTGTTCATACATTATATCACTATTTTCTGAATTTTCAAGTGCAAATGGATCTGGAGGTGGAGGAGCCTGTTCTAAAGGAGCTGTTGGCGCTACTGGAAGTGTATTTTCGACAGGTTTTGGGACTTGTGGAACAATCGGAGGGGTTGGTTCGGGTGCTTTTGGGGTTTCGATTGGTTGAGTGATTGGAGTTATTGGATTTGGCGGTGCAATGGGAGCTATCGGTGCTGAAGATGCGCCACTCTGGGTTAATTCGATAATTGCCATCTCGAGTGGGAGCTGGGCGATATATGTTTGAGCAAAAGTATCTTTTGTCTCGATGAATTTTTTAATTATTTGGCTTAGGTATAGTTCATTAACTTGTTTGCTAAGTTTGATTACTTGAGGGACGACTGTTTCGTCTATTTCTCGAGAAATTTCTTGTAGGTCACCTGTTAGTTTGTATAATAGGACTTTTCTAGTGAATTCGACGAAGCTATCCATGAACTTGGCTGTGTCAATTCCGTCAGCGACTAATTTATTGGCTAGTTCGATCCCCTCTTTTGTTTGTTTGCTGACAATTATATTAAGTAGGAGGAATAGAGTTTCGAAATTTCCTTTTGGAATGATTAGCTCTGCTTGTTCGAGTGTTATTCTTTTCTCGCCAAGTGACAAGATTTGTTCGAGAAGACTCTCTGCGTCACGAACGCAACCACCTGCTTGTTTTGCTACAAGTCCGAGGACTTGTTCGTCAACGTCAACTTCCTCTTGCGTAACGATCCATTTTAATCGTGCTACAAGTTCTGAGTAGACAATTTTTTTGAAATCGAACCGTTGGCACCTTGAAATTATGGTAACTGGTACTTTGTGAACTTCTGTTGTGGCTAGAATGAAGATTACGTATTTTGGTGGTTCTTCTAGAATTTTGAGGAGTGCATTGAAAGCTGAGATTGATAGCATGTGGACCTCGTCGATTATGAAAACCTTGTATTTCTGACTTGTTGGGGTAAATCTGGCGTTGTCGATAATATTATCACGCACATTATCTACTCCGGTGTGAGAGGCTGCATCTACCTCGATGATATCGAGTGCTTTGCCGCTAGTTATTTCGATACAGCTTTTGCATTTGTTACATGGTTCTCCATCTCCTGGTTGATCAACGCAGTTGACTGCTTTTGAGAGAATACGAGCGAGAGTTGTCTTTCCTGTTCCTCGAGGACCACAAAAGAGGTAGGCATGACCTAGTCTGTCTGTTTTTATCTCGTTTTGCAGAGTTATCTTGATGTGGTTTTGGTTTGTAACGTCGCCGAATGCTTGAGGGCGATACTTACGATAGAGGGCGATTGACATAGATTGCGTGACCACTGTCTAAAATCAAAAGTCAGAGGTCAAGGTCTAAAGTTTAGTTTCTATAAAGGTATATTAGCAGAAATGAATGGGAAATTCAAATATTCAAAAATCAGCTTGTCATAACTGATTTTTGGGGGGTATTATATAGATATTCTGCCTGATTGTCTTTGGGCTTCGTCGAAAACTCGGTTCATGTATTCATTGGGTTTTTCGTCTGAGACTGAAATTTCTGTTTTTCCGTTGGTCTTAGTTAGAACCATGTTTTTGGGTGCAAGTCCTCCTCCAATCTTGTTTCCAATGTCATTTGAGATTGAGTCTAGGAGATTGACATCGTGAGTCGAGAAGACAACAGCTCCGGGAAATTCTTGGATCGCTCGAGTTATAACTCCTTGTAGATGTTGATCCATGTGATTGGTCGGTTCGTCGAGGAAGAGGGCATCTACATTTTCAAGGCAACTAACTGCGATGAACCAAAGAAGTCGTTGTTCTCCGCCACTAAATGAATCTACTTCTTGTTTTAATAGATTTGAAGTACTCATTGATTTTCCCTCAAGGTTAAAGCCAATATCTCGAATTGCTCTCTTGAATGATGCAGACGTGATTTGTGAACCTGGATTTGCCATGTCGCGAAGCCAATAAAAGAAGTTTTCTAAATCTCCGTCAGCAATATCCTCTGGCCAAAATTGAGGTAGGTAGGCAATTGTTGCTCCTTTTTCTCTATTGAATGTTTTTCTATCAGTTAGAATGCTCTCCATTAACTTTGTTTTTCCTGTTCCATTGTTTCCACCTAGAACCCAAACGTCTCCCCTGTTGAGTGTTTCAACATGAATATCTTCGAGCGGAGAATCTTTTACTGTGACTTCGTCCTGAGAGGTTGAGATTAGATTGTCTGGAGTTTGTTTTGAATGTGGCATCCAAGAGATCTCTTCATCAACAATATGATGCTCTTGTCTAGCTCGGTTTTTTATTACTTTTTTATATGGTGAGCTGTAGACATTTAATTTCCGTTCTTTTGCGTCAGATTCAATTTCAATAACACCGTCGTTGCCAGCTTCTTGCAAGAACCAGTCAACATGACTAACGCTAAGGATTGAAACTCCACTTTTTTTGTACGCTTCAAAAAGTCCGGATAGTTTTGCGATACTTGAAAGGTCCAGATGATTTGTTGGCTCATCTAGCAAGAGAACGTCTGGTTCACTTAGTAGTGTCATTAGCAAAGTTAGTTTAGTTCGCTCACCACCACTCAACTCATCAACACGTCGATTCATAAACTCTTCCATTTCAAATAGTCTTGTAAATTGATCGCTCAATTCGTCAATTCTTTGTTGGGCTTCTTGATTTTTCATGTTGTCATCGAACTTATCCTCATCGTTCCAATCAACAGGAAACTCGTATTTGAAGTATTCTTTGACTTTTTCAATTATTAAATCAACTGGGACATCATCAAGCTCTGAGAGTATTTCTTCTTGATTTAATCTAGAGATTCTCAATGAATCTCTAACATGAACTGATTCTCCGTATGAAACAGCCCCCTTCCCATGCTGAGTATTCATACTGGCGTTTCTTACGTCCATTATACTATCAAAAACGGTTGATTTACCTGCTCCATTTGGACCAATTAGAACAAAAGACTTCCCTCTCTGTAGACGAAGTTCTGGGATCTCAAGTTGTGGATCACACCTGTTTACGACAACATCAATCGCACCAACAGCGTCGCTACGAATTCCTCCAATTTTTTCTTTATTGCCTGTTTCCTCCAGGGGAAAATCAATCACATGTTCGTCAATCATTTCTGTTAGACTTGCTAACACTTCTTCATGATTTGGTTCTGTTTCGACGGGGAAAATTTCTTGTACCATATATAGTTTGGGTTAATTATTTACATTTTAACATATTTATTACAAAAACAAAAAACCAGCTGTTAAAACTGGTCTTTTAGTGTACTAGTATATATCTAAGTGGAATGAGATAAATCTCACAGAGTATCTAGCTATCCTGCCATCATTAATTCAGCCGAAGTGAAAGTGATAATTGCGTATATTGCAAGAAGAATAGGAAAACTAAGAGCTGCTACTAAATAAATCCAAGCGTATTTCTTGTAACCTTCCATAAAGAAGAAAACGATAGAGCCGATTGGTGCTACGAAGATAATCAATAAAATCCAAAGCACTTTGCTGTTTTTTAGATCTTCTCGTGTGATTGCTTTGATTAAACTAATAACCCACATTACCATGTTCACAATAATAGCAACAAAAGCGGTTAATCCTAATAGAACATTTAAAATTATCATATTAAGAAAAAAGTATGTTTTAATAATTAAATTGTAATTAATTAAAACAAAATTATTTTTTAGTCACGTACAACGTTCTCGACAGCGGCCCAACGACTCTCTCCTTCTGAGGGAGTTAGGAAAACAACTTCGTCGCCGGATTCTCCTTTGAAATAAGTTACACTTGCAGTTAGGAGTTTCCATTTTTTGCCGTCTTCTACTGCAAAGAATTGCAGACTTTGTGGATCCTGTTCTAGAACACCTACTCTACGTTCTCTCTCGATTGGTTTTATCTGTTTGTAAACAAATGATCCAAGATTGTTGATTGAAAGTTTCAAGATATCTCCTTCTACTAATTTTGATTTTGAAGCGTAGTTTGCTGGGACATCATATTGCATTCCATCAGCGCCAACCATGTTTTGGCCGTCAAACACACCTTCTATGACTTTCTCGCTACCACTTTTCTGGACAACACCGTCTTGGGCTTGTAGTTGATCAAGTGTTTTGCTCATTACTGAGATTCCACTGTTATTTGGCCGCTCGATCTCACCTCCAGTGACAGCTAGTTTTAGTCGATCAAGTTGTTTTTGGATATCATTAATAGCTCCTAATACTTCGTTTGGAGATAGATCGTTCGCGGGCTCGACTGGTTTCTTTTTTACTGGCTTCTTGGTTTGTTTAGGTTTGCTTGTTTGTTTTGGTTTTGGTTTTTTGGAACTGAAAAATCCGAACATACTATTTTTTATATTGTCTAAAGTCTAAAGTCAAAGGTCAAAGTCTAAAGTGAGACCTGAAACTAACTAAGACAATGTTTTTATTTTTATTTTTTGTTTAATACAAACGAAGATTGCGGTTATTAGCCGAACTTTTTGATTCGTTCGTTTACTTCCATTTCTATTATCTCACGATCTTTACCATATTTCAACCTGGATAACTCTTTGATGGCTTTTGCGAGCTCTGGATTGGGTTTGACTAGGCCTGCGATCTCGTCGTGGCTAACTGTTGACATGTTGAATCCTGGGGGGTTTGCGTTATCAATAAGTAGTTTGATAAAGCTATTGTACCTTGGAGCATTCATGAAATCTGTTTCAGTAAAAACTGGAGCAAACTCTTTTGTGAGATACTCGGCGTCCTCAACTCCAATTCGGAAGGCGACTTTTGTTCCGACGTTACCGAAAATTGCGTCTTTGAATTTTGTGTCGTTGTTTTTTATCAGTTGTCCGATATACTGGTGGGCAATTGTTAGAGAAAGTTGGTATTTTCGGGCTTCTGAAAGGATTGATTCGATGCTGTCAGTTAGAACATTATGAAACTCATCGATGTAGAGATAGAATGGTTTGCGGTCTTCCTTTGCCATGTCGACTCGGCCGAGGGCTGCCATTTGTATTTTTCCGACTATGATCATACCGAGAAGGTGGGAATTAATTTCACCTATTTTACCTTTTGGCAGTTTAACTAGAACAATTTTGCCTTCGTCCATTGCTTTTCGGAAATCGATTGAACTTTTTTGTTGAGAAATAATTGGTCGCATCATGTCATTGGCGATAAATGGTGCCAACTTACTTGAGATGTATGGGACAACATTCTGAAGGGAGGCTTCACCGCCTGCCTTTTGGGCTTCTTTTTCCCAGAAATCGATTACTGGTTGAGTTTTACATCGGGAGAGTTTCATTCTTCTAAATTCTTCATCAGCTAAAACTCTTGGTATTTCCATTAGAGTTGAACCTGATTCTGGGTCGTCCATGACGAGGTAGGCTGCGTTTTTAAAATACTGTTCGAACATTGGTCCACCTGTAGCGCGAAGATCGTAGAGTTTATCAAAAATATTCATGACTTCATTAACAACAAAAGTTTTCTGCTCAGGATTATCGTATTCAAGCATGTTAAGTCCAATTGGTCGTTCCATATCAGTTGGGTCGAAGAAAATAACGTCCTCGGCTCGTTCTTTTGGAACTCGAGCTAGGATATCCTCGATATCAGATCCATGAGGGTCGATAAAGCAGACACCGCGGCCTTCATTAATATCTTGCATAGCAAGTCCGGAAGCATAGTATGTTTTACCGGTACCAGTCATTCCAATAACGTACATGTGTCGTACTCGATCTTCATCCTTCATGTAGATTGGAGTTGTTTTACCACGATAGATATTATTTCCGAGGAATAGACCTTCTGACGGAGTATTAACAGGAGCGGGTGCACGACGAGCTTCGAGCCAACTGATGTTTGGGGTTTCATTTATGAAAGGAATTGGCAGATGAAACAGACTAGCTAGCTCTTCTGTATTAAAAACAACACTGTATTTATTATTGATACTCCGATATATAAAATCGTTCATTACTTTATTTAGTTTGGGTTTAATGGTTGAGAATCCGTTCCCATACTTATAAACATTAAATTGTGAGAAACCGTTTATCAAGTTACGTAGATAGTGGTCGACATTTGCTTCTTTTTCACTTCTAACTACAAGCCTCAAATTGGCAACTACACCGGCTTTGCTGGCTTTCTCCTCTATCGCCTTAACGGTCTCCTCTTCCATTGGTGAGAGCTTGTACAGTTCGTCGCCTTTTGATTCGCTTGTGGATTTTAGTATACCTTTGAACAGCCAAGTTAGGCCACCGCGAGCTTCAATAACTGCATCTTCGAATTTTTTGCCTTGTTGCATTTTTGAGGCAACTTTTATGCCGAAGTTTCGCCATTTTTTTGGAGCGCTTCGCATGACAATCTGGATTGCGACTGCGTCGCCTTCTTCAATCTTTGACAGTGCGTTTAGCATTGCGTTCATTGGGTCTGACTCAAATTTTTTGTAGGTTTTGATTGGGAACATGTCCTCTCTGCCAAATTTTAATGTAGCTGCTCCAATGTAACCTTTTGGGCTAAAGATATTATAGTCAACAATCTCTTCGATAAAGGCGTCTGGGTACTGTGCATTGATCTGTTCTTCTATATAGTGAGACATTTCTTTCGGTGCACTTACGTAAAAGTTAATTTTTTCTTCATCTAGGATTAATTCTAGAGAGAACACGTCATTTGAACCAAAAAACCAAGTTTTTAGTCCTGTTTCGGCTTTTAATCCGGCGATTGTTGAGTAGAGAGTCTCGGCTACTGCAATTTTTTCTTGGACTTGTTGGTTTGAGAGTGAGCCTTGGTTTTTGTCGTCGCCTTTGTCTTTTGGTACTTTGACATGAAGGACTATTTTATCGAAAGATTTGTGGACGTTGTGATATCGGAGGGTGAGGAAGCGGATGAGGAAGATTACGGTGAGGATTGCGACTACAAATAGAAAAAGCCACATGAAGAGTTGTGTTATTGGGTTACTTATGAATGTTGTTAATGCTGATGCATCTATCTCGAGTCCCATATTTTATTTTGCGGTTATTACGCGTGACATGGTTATATATATTCCCTAATTAAGAGTGTTGGGCGTTTCGTACTACCGTACGACTTACTTTTTATATCTAAAAAGTAAGCAAAAAGATTTGGGGGGAATTTAATTCGCATTGCATTCCAGAATTTTCGTGGGAGCAATCTGGGGCGAAAAATCCTCCCCCAACCCCCCAGAACTACAACGTATTGCATCGTTGAGTTCTGGGCAAGCCCGATGCTATTTCTGGTAAGTGCACAATACATATAATCCACACAAAACACTATTTCTTTGACTTTTTTGTCTTTTTTTCTTTGGTGCCGAAGAAGGACATGATGCCTTTGAGGCCTTGTTCGAATAGTTTGCCGCGCATGAACGAAAAAATGGTACCGACTTTTGATACCTTGGATCTGACGTCTGTGACGACTTGGTTTGTTTGTTTGAAAAGTTTCGTTAGGTAATAGAGAGCCCAGCAGAGGAAAACGGTGAACCAAAGAACGCAAAAAGCGATGACAAGAAATAGTATGTCTTTTGAAGTTTCGAACATAGGGGTACAGATGTACAGATTAGCGTACAGATTGTACAGATTAATAAGAAGGCTAAATAGGGCTAAATAAGGCTAGCTCTAGTGCAATCCGCATGATCCGCAAAATATCCGCAAATCTGCAATATATTGTTTTTATTTTTGGTTTTTGTTTTTTAGGATCGGAGATCGGCGCCGACGCCTTTTTTGAGTTGGTCGATTACGGTGTTGTGGAGTTTGTTTACTTCTTCCATTTCAAGAGTACGCTTATCGTTGTGATAAGTGATTGAGAATGTTAAACTTTTCTTTCCTTCTTTAATTTTACCATTTTTGTAGACATCGAACAAATCGACACCTGTTATTAAGTCTTTGTTTACTGCTCTGACTATGCTTGAGATATCGGACCAAACAGTTTTTTCGTCGACAAGGATTGAAACGTCTAGTTTGACGGAAGGGTATTTTGAAATTTCTTTGAACTTTTTGATTTGTGGATAGAATTGCATTAATTTGTCTAAATCTATCTGATAGATGCCAATTCGAGTATTAATATCTAGGATATTTTGAATTTGTGGATGAAGATTTGTAATAAATCCAAGAACGACTTTTCCAATTGAGATTTGCATTGTTTGTTTTGGGTGACACCAGTAGTCGTCGCAGACAGCTGGGGATAGATTGACTTTTACGTTGAGATTTTCGAATAGGTCGACAACGATGCTTTTCGCTTTGATAAATGAATCTTCTTTGTTCTCCCCTGTTACTACACCTGAGAGGAAAAGTGGTTGAGCGGGAAGGTAAGTTTTTGAGTCTTTTGCGGTGGGGTCACCATCAACTTCGCTGAGGAAGACTTTGCCGATTTCAAATAAGTTTAGAGTATCTTCGAAACGAAGATTGTCGACGACGTTCTGGAGTAGATTTGGAACGAGACTTTTTCTCATTAGGCTTAAATTTTCTGTAGCTGGGTTTACGACTTCAACATGATCAATTGGTTGTTTTATTTTTTCAAGGAATTCTCTGTCGACAAATGAGTAGTTATATATTTCGTTTGCGTTTGCATTATCTTTTAGTGAATTTTTTATTGTTCGCTCTAGTTGTCGCAGTTGATTTGTTTCTGGTACGACAATGTCAACTGATGGCATTACTGGAACAATATTATCATAACCGTAGATTCTTGCGATCTCTTCTATAATGTCTTCTTTTATACTAACGTCCTTGGTTGCTCGCCAAATTGGGACTTTTAGTGTAATTTCTTTTTTTGTATCTTTGACTTCGAAACCTAGCGCTTTTAGAGTTTTAAGGACTTGATCTTTTGGGATGATTTGACCGATTCGGTTGTTGATAAAATCCCAGGTAAGTTTGATTGGTCCTTGGTCGAGTTTGAATTTTTTCATGTCAACGATTTCGCTTACAACAGTTGCCTCGGGGATAAGTTCTTGGATTATGCTGACTGCCTTTCGGAGTCCAATCTCGGCCATATTTGGATCTAAGCTTTTTTCAAATCGAGTGGCACTGTCTGTTCGAAGATCTAGTCTATTTGCTGTTTTTCTGATTGTTGTTGCGTCGAAATTGGCTGATTCGATAATTACGGTTGTTGTGCCAGCGCTAATCTCGGAGTTCTCGCCTCCCATTACGCCAGCAAGAGCTACTGCTCTTTTGCCGTCTGCAATAACAAGGTCTTCTTTGATAAGTTTGTGTTCATTACCATCGAGGGTTGTGAAAACTTCGTTTTGTTTGGCTTTTCTAACGTTGATCGTCGTATCTGTTATTTTGTCAGCGTCGAAAGCGTGAAGTGGTTGACCGAGATCATTAAGGATGTAGTTTGTGATGTCGACAATGTTGTTAATTGGTTTTTGGCCGATTGATTGCAGGTTTTTCTTTAGCCAGTCGGGTGACTCCCCTACTTTGATGCCTTTTACTGCAACGCCGAGGTAACGAGGGCAAAGAGTTTGATCCTCTACGTTAACTTTTAGTTTGACTTCCTTGCTGGTGCTGAATTTTGTTAATGGGTATTCTTTTAGTTTTTTATTGTAAATTGCAGAAAGTTCCCGAGCCATTCCGTAGTGTCCCCATAGATCGGGACGATTTGTTAATGACTTGTTATCAATATCGTAGATTGAGTCATCGAGTCCGAGGGACTTTGCAAGTGGGTCTCCTACTTTTAGTTCGAGGTCGCTTAAGTCAGCGATATCGTTTTCTCCGTGTGGGAAAAGGTCACCAAGACCGATTTCGGTGCTGGCGCAGATCATTCCGTCGCTCATAACGCCTCTGACTTTTGTTGGTTTAAGTTCGATTAGATCGCCTTCCCCGTGCCATTTTACTTTTGCGCCTGATTTTGCGAGTGGGACGAGCATTCCAACAGATAGATTTGCGCCACCGCAGACAACTTCTACTTTTTCCTTGCCCAAATCGACAACTGCAATTTGGAGTTTGTCGGCATCGGGGTGTTTTTTTAGCTCGGTAACTTTACCGACAAAAACATTATCAAGACTTTTTGCTAGATTGATTACTTCTTCAACTTCGACAGTTGAAAGTGTTAATTTGAGACCGAGCTCTTTTGGATCGATTGAATCCTCGAGGTCGATGTATTTTTTGAGCCAGTTTAGGGAGATGTTCATATTTATACTGTCCAAAGTCCAAAGTCTGGAGTCGAAGTCAGGAGTTGTAGTTAGAAGTTAGATTTGGACTGGGGTTTTATTTTATATATAGAAAGATGAGTTGAGTTAAAATTGTTTTAGAAATCTAAGGTCTCCTCCTGCAAGATAGCGGATATCGTCGATACCAAAGCGCATCATTACAAGTCTTGTCATACCAAGGCCAAAGGCAAAGCCGGAATACTTCTCAGGATCAATACCACCAGCACGTAGAACGTTTGGGTGGACCATTCCACAGGGGAGAAGTTCGAGCCAACCTGTTTGTTTGCAGACGCTACAACCTGTGCCGCCACAGATCTGACAGTTTATGTCTAGTTCAAAGCCGGGTTCTACAAATGGGAAGAAGCCTGGTCGAAGTCGAGTTTTGACTTCTTTTTTGAATATTCCTTTTAGTAGTGTATTCATGACGGCTATTACATTAGCAATTGAGATGTCTTTGTCTATCATTAGCCCCTCTAGTTGATTAAAAGTATGTTCATGGGAAGCATCGAGAGCTTCGTTTCGGAAAACTCGGCCTGGGACGACTGCTTTCATTGGTGCACCAAATTTTTGCATAGCACGAACCTGAACTGGTGAAGTGTGAGTGCGAAGCACCATCTTATCATTGGGAACGCAAGATTTTGCGTTCCTACAGTTTTTAATATAAAAAGTGTCCTGCATGTCGCGAGCTGGATGGTTTGCGGGGATATTTAGGGCTTCGAAATTGTAGTAGTCAGACTCAGCTTCGGGACCGTCGAGGATCATGAAGCCCATTGATTTGAAGAGGTCTTCGAGTTCGTATTGGACGATTGACATTGGGTTTAGTGAACCTTTGTTCTTCTTCGCTCCGGGTAGACTCATGTCGACAAAGTCTTGCTCGAGTTGTTTTTCTATTTCTTTGTTATCAAGTTCCTCTTTTTTGGTTTGAAGGAGAGCAGTTAGTTCATTTTTAATGTCGTTTGCTAGTTTACCGACAATTCCTTTTTGTTCTTTTCCTAAGTCTTTTATTCCTTTTAATATATTATTTAATTTGCCGTCTTTGCGACCAAAAACTTCAATCTCAAGCGCTTCAAGACTTTTGAGGATGTCAGTCTCTTTTATTTTTTTGATAATTTCCTTTTTGAGGTCAAGTAGTAGTTTTTCCATATTTGGGTACTGATGTACAGATTGGTGTACAGATTGTACAGATTAAAAAAACTAAAGTCCCCGCCAGAGGCGGATCAGCCTTTGGCTGATAAGATTAAAAAATCAAAGTCTAAAGTGTAATTAGATCTGTATATCCGTAGTTATCCGTAATCCGTTAAACAAATTGTTTAAGTTCATAATCCAGTGTAACATAAAAATGCCTATTTTACTATAGGCACTTCTACTATTGTTTGTTGATCATTTAGAAGGACGTCAACTGATTGTTTGAGGACATGCCAGGCGATAACTTGGCCACGGCCGTGGTCGGTTCTGACTTTTTCTCCGATGAGTGGGAGTGTGTCGGCCAGTTCTTCGTAAGTTGCTTTCTCATAGAGAAGACAGCATTTCAGGCGACCGCAAACTCCACTGAGTCGGTCTGATCCTCGATGCGCGACTTGTTGGAGGTCTGCTAGGTCGGACGTAATGCTTGCGAGCTCCTTTAGATGTGTTCTACAACAAAGTTCTTTGCCACAGCAACCGATGTCGCCGGTCATTTTTATCTCATCTCGAATTCCAAGTTGTTGGAGACGTATATTTTTTTTGAATTTTTTATTAAGGTCTTTTAGTAGACCACGGAAGTCTACTCTACCATCAGCGATAAAGGCGAATGTTACTCGAGAATCATCAATTGTGAAGTACACATCGATTAATTTAATTGGTAGATCGTGTTTGACGATTAATCGTTTGCATTCTTCCATTGCAATATTTTTCTGTTTGTTTAGATCTAGTAGTTTTTCGAGGTCTTCTTTGTTTGCTTTTCTGACGATAGGTGTTACTTGAGGTTTTGGCTCGGTGGTTTCGGTCGGTTGGGTTGTCTCCTTGGTCTGTTGACTCTCTTCCCGAGGATGCGGATCCTCGGTTAATTGTTCGCCCTGAGAATGCGTATTCTCAGGTACTTCTTCTTGGTAGAGTTTGATAATTTTTCCGATCTCGGTTGCGACCTCTGTTTGGACAACAACATAATCACCAACGGTGATTTCTTCGTTGTTATATTGAAACTTTTGTAATTTTTCCCAGGGTGTTAGGTAGACTTCGACGATTTTCATAGTGAGTAGTGAGTGGAATCGCAGTTAATCAAGTTAACCCCCGAACTACAATCTATTATATGATTGAGTACGGGGCAAGCAGTTAACCTTCTCGGTATATCGTTACTTGGAAAGATAAGTTAATTTAATCGCGATAATTAGATCTTGTAGAGTTGGTAAGACTTAAGGGTTGCGTTGCCTTCTTTTAGGATCTGGGTGATAGTCTTTTTATCATCTTTGATAAACATTTGGTTGACAAGGCAGTTTTCTTCGTAGAATTTGTTGACTTTTCCAATTAATATTTTTTCTATGATTTCCTCTGGTTTACCTTCAGTTTTTAGTTGTTCTGCGTAGATTTCTTTTTCTTTGTCTAGAACGTCTGAGGGAACTGCGTCTGAATTTAGGTATTCTGGTTGCATTGCAGTGACATGCATTGCGATGTCTTTTGCGAGTTCCTCGCTGCCACCTTCCAAAACAACGACTGAAGCGATCTTTTTGTTTGAGTGTATATATTTACCAACAGTTTTTCCGTTTAACTCAATTTTATCAGCTGAGGAAAGGACGATATTTTCACCAATTTTTACTACAAGTTCTTTTTTGACTTCTTCGCTTGCCCAGGTCTTAAATTCAACTAGATCCATTCCCAAAAGTTTTTCTGCGTAAGCGTCAACTGAGGCAATAAAGTCTTCATTTCTTGAAACAAAGTCGGTTTCGCAAGCTAGGGCTACGACTGCGAGATTATTATCATCATTTTTCATTGCGATAATTCCTTCGCTTGCAACTCGATCAGCTTTTTTTGCTGCTTTTGCTTCACCTTTTTTTCGAAGTAGTTCGACTGCTTTGTCGATGTCGTCACCTGCCTCGTCGAGGGCTTTTTTGCAGTCTACGATTCCTGCACCTGTTTGTTCTCGAAGTTTTGTGATTGTTTGTATGTCGGACATAAATAGTGAGTAGTGAGTAGTGAGTGGTGAGTAGAACAAGCTAATCACACGAACACAAGATTCACTTTTAATTTTTATTTTTTTGGAGCTGGGGCTGCTGGGGCAGATGGGGCAGATGGGGCAGCTGGTGTGGGCGTAGCAGATGCTGGCTTTGCTGATTTGATTGCTTGGGCGATGACGCCGGTTAGGAGTTTGATTGAGCTGGTTGCGTCATCGTTGCCGGGGATTGGGTAATCGATTCTGTCTGGATTGATGTTGGTGTCAGCGATTG